>QFCE01002249.1_pt1 | contig 242134 bp, 244 predicted proteins | sample 5346091 | NCBI WGS metagenome assembly QFCE01 (sample SAMN09062252, study PRJNA434731) | Human gut metagenome, whole genome shotgun sequencing project. | isolation source: stool timepoint A chromium assembly | host: Homo sapiens | collected 2015
TATTTCATTGTCCTATATGAGGGTAGCATACCAGTATGGTTGCGGTTTATTTTTATGCATATATGTACATAACAGATAAAATTAGTTATAACAGTGATTGGTATTACGAGATGCAGGAGTATATTTTCCGCTCAATGCATGTCAGATTCTCTATATATGCAACGCTTCATCCTGAAAAGATTCATATTTTGGATTATCCGGGACAATCGATGTTATATAGTTTGTTTTTCTTTATCCCAAGAGCAATATGGACAAGTAAGCCGAGACCATACATTGATTATTATATGCGTGGAGTATTGGGGTTATCTTCATTAAGCAATGTGACATATCATATGCCAGCTTCTTATTATCCAGAGTTTGTTTCAAACTTTGGAATTTTGGGTCTGGCTTTTTCTTTAATATTTACAATATGGATTATGAGATATTTTGATAAAAGAAAAACAGCATGCAAACTATTGGGAACTGCATTGATAGCATTACTTAATGTCTATTATTACAATGATTTGCTTAAGATGGTGGCAATGTTTACTCTCTATTTATGTATCACTGAAAAGTATAGATTTGTGATAGGAAGGAGATGATTTGGAATGAAGTATAAATACAAAAAACAACTGACCAAAATTAAGCGGATATTTCAGAACCCAGGGGACTTTAAATATCTTAACGTGAACAAAAAGGTTAAGCAATCTGGAATGCTCCTTGTTATTCATGAATCACAAGAATTAGGTGCAAGTATTTTAGCATTGCATATTGCTGAGGAACTTAAGCATCAGGGATTAGATGTCTATATTGTCTCAAGGCAATTTGGTGTGATGAATGAAAAATATAATAAAGTTGCACCCCTTCAGATTGCACTGAACACAAAATCATATGAGGTAATATGCCGTAATCTTTATAAAAAAGGCTATAGAAAAGCATTAATCATTACAGCTTCAAATGGAGATCTAGTGGAAATTACAAAAAAATGTGGTTTTAAAGTGGTATCTATGATTCATGAATTAGAGCAAGTTATTAAGATGCTTCATTTGGAAGATGCAACAAGAGATATGCTGGTGTACTCTGATAAAATTTTGTTTTCAACTTCAATTGCAAAAAATCAGATTTTAAGTTTCTGTAAAGTCTGTGACAGTCAGAAGATATCAATAAAGCCGCAAGGGACATATTTAAAAAAACCCTCATCGGAAGAGATAAAAAGACAAAGAGAGAAGATTGCAGAAGCGTATCCCGTTTTAGACTGTGGCAAAAAAGTGATAGCAGGCGTAGGCAACACAACGGAGAGAAAGGGATTCGACATTTTCCTTCAGACTGCAGCATTAATACCGGAATGTGAATTTATTTGGGCTGGAAAGAAGGAAAATTACTACGATGAAGCAATTGAGAAAAACGGAACCCCCTCCAATTTTATTTTTCTTGGTTCACTTAATGCCGAGCAATTGTCTGGGGTATATTCTCTTGCTGATATATACTTAATGTGTTCGCGATTTGATACGTTACCATCAACTATTTTAGAAGCGTTACTGTTTGGGACTCCTGTTATAGGGGCAAAAAATTCAGGTGGAATTGTGGACATTATAGATTCAGATAATGGATTTTTAACAGAAACGGCTGATAGTAAGCAGTTTGCAGAGGCCATAAAGGTAGGTCTTACTAGGAATTATAAAATTGAAGAGATAGACGGATCATTTGCAGAATATGTGGCATATGTGCTTTCATTATATGAGGATGAATAATGCTGATAACAGAAGATAAATATTTTATTTTTGATAAACCAAGAAATGAAAATTTTGTATATAAGACAAAATATTGCATAACAGTTATGCAATGCATTGGATATAAAGTGTTGAAGACTATTTTTCGTAAAAAAGCGAGCGATGACAAAAAATATTATGTTTCAATTTGTGGTATTTTTAAAGATGAAGCTTCTTATTTGAAAGAATGGATAGAGTACCATAAAAAGGCTGGAGTAGATCATATTTATCTTTATAATAATAACTCGACGGATAATTATCTGACGGTCATTAAACCATACTTGGAGGAAAGATATATTGATTTAATTGATTGGCCGAAAAGTCAAGCCCAAATGGAAGCCTATCATGATTGTTTTAATCGATTCAGAAATGAAACTAGTTGGCTGGGGTTTATTGATATTGATGAATTTATTGTACCGATTGAAAATAAAAGTGTAAAAGAATATTTCAAAGAGCATGCTTATGAGCAATCTATTTTAATATATTGGAAGATGTTTGGATCAAATGGTCTTATTCATAGGGATACAAAAAGACCAGTGACAAAAGACTTTACTTCCTGTTGGTATAAATATGATGACATAGGAAAGTGCTTTATTAATACTGAATTTGAAATTTCGGATAAACAACCAATTTTACACCATATGTTATGGACAAAAAGAGGGGCGTTTAATATGCCTCCAGTAAACTGCTGTGGAAAAATTTGTCCAAGAGACTGGTATAATCCAGTTGATAGAGATGTCTTTCCGATTCAAATAAATCATTATGTGCTCAAATCATATGATGAATATATGAGTAAGGTGAATAAGAGTGATGTTATGTTCACTCAAAATCCAAAAGGAGAAGAGCACTTTAGAAGACATGATAGGCCATCGATGAGTACAGACTTTACAATTTCAAAATTTCTAGAAAAATGAGTTATACAAGGGAGAGTTTATATATGGAGAAAAAAGTTTATGCACCGATGTTAATACCAACGCTTTGTAGAGACCAACACTTTATTCGGTGCATAGAAAGTTTAAAGAAGAATACTTGGGCTAAATATACAGATGTCTATATTGGGCTTGATTATCCGCCTGACGAAAAATATAGAGATGGATATATTAAAATTTGCGAATATCTAAAAAGCAACGATTTTAGTCAGTTTGCTTCATTTAATGTATGTAAAAGGAACGTGAATTTTGGATCTGTAAAAAACATGGCTGCGCTAAGAGATTCCGTTGAAACTAAATTTCCATATTTTATTAGAACTGATGATGATGCTGAATTTTCACCAGATTTTTTAGAGTATATAAACAAAGCATTATGGCATTATAAAGATGATAATAGAGTGTTAGGCATAATGGGATTCAGTTATCCTTTAAAATGGGATGTAAAAAATAATTGTAATGTATTCAAACTGAATTGTATGTGTTATATGTGGGGAACAGCTTTTTATTTTGATAGATATAATAGGGTGAAAAATGATTTAGAAAATCAATTTATAAAAAATAATTTTAGCCAATTTGTGAAAGAAAAAAGGTATAAAAAGCTATTGGATGTAAGGTTTGAAGAATTTATATGTGAAGGAATTTTTGAACATCAATTATTAGAAACTGCAAGCGATGTTGGCATAGGAACATATATGCCATTAAAAAAGAATGTGTGTATGATTGCACCAACTATTAGTAAGGTGCGAAATTGGGGGTATGATGGTACTGGATTGTATTGTCCCAACATCACAGAACATTCTGGTAAAATGACTTCTTTAAATTTTGATTATGTAAATCAAGAAATAGATTCTAGTGTGGAATTCACTGCAATATTTGATGAAGATGAAAAATTTGACGCTAATAGAAAAATTCTAAATGAGTTTGAAATTAGAGACAAAAAAATTTTATTTAGAAGTTATTTGAAACTATTGATTTACAAAGCATTTGGATTGAAAATCTTTCAAATTTATAAAAAGAAAAAACATAAATTCGATTGACGAAGTAAGCTCTAATCTAATATTAAGAAAGTTTAATTCTACAGAGAGGAATGTCGATTGAATAATATGAGCAATAAAACAATAAAAAACTTTATTTGGCGTTTTGCAGAACGCTGTGGTGCACAATTGGTAACATTTATAGTATCAATTGTCCTTGCACGTCTCCTTGCACCCGAGGATTATGGAACGATAGCTCTTGTAACTGTTTTCACAACAATCTTGCAAGTATTTGTTGATAGTGGTTTAGGCACTGCACTGATCCAAAAAAAAGATGCCGATGATTTGGATTTTTCTTCAGTGTTTTATTTCAACCTTTTTGTGTGTATTGTCCTTTACATAGGAATGTTCCTAGCAGCACCAATAATTGCAGGATTTTATGGTGACAGTTTATTGATTCCCATTATTAGGGTAATCAGCTTGACCATAGTGATTTCCGGTGTTAAAGGAATTCAGCAATCCTATGTGTCACGAAATATGCTCTTTAAACGATTTTTCTTTGCAACATTAGGAGGAACGATTTTTTCAGCCTTTCTCGGTATAGGACTTGCATATGTAGGCTTTGGTGTTTGGGCAATAGTTGCTCAACAGTTGTCTAACACAGCAATTGATACTTTGATACTTTGGATTACAGTGAAATGGCGTCCCAAAAAAATGTTTTCATGGAATCGTCTTAAAGGACTTCTTTCTTTTGGATGGAAACTCTTGGTTTCGTCTTTGTTAGATACTGTATATAACAACCTTAGAAATTTGATAATTGGAAAGTTCTATTCCTCTGCAGACTTGGCATATTACAATCAGGGAGATAAATTCCCTAAACTTATAGTTACCAATATAAATAATTCGATTGACAGTGTTCTTTTACCGACTCTTTCAAGTGCACAAGATGACCGAGAGCGTGTGAAGAATATGACAAGGAGAGCTATAAAAACAAGTACATATATCATGGCACCTCTTATGATGGGATTGGCATTTTGCGTAACACCTATTGTGCGCCTGATTTTAACGGAGAAGTGGTTGCCTTGTGTACCTTATCTACAGATCTTTTGCATTACATATATGTTTTGGCCAATTCATACAGCTAACTTAAATGCAATCAATGCAATGGGAAGAAGCGATTATTTCCTGAAATTGGAAATTGCTAAGAAAGCGATTGGTATGATACTACTCCTTTCAACAATGCATTTTGGTGTTATGGTGATGGCATATAGCTTGCTCGTAAGTACTGTGACAAGTATGATTATTAATTCATGGCCTAATAAAACACTCTTGGGCTATAGTTTTAAAGAACAAATGGTAGATATTTTTCCGGGAATTTTTTTAGCATTCATCATGGGAGTTGCAATTTCACTAATACGGTTGTTGATGTTGCCAGATATTGTAACACTGGCTATTCAAATATTGGTGGGTGCTGCAATTTATATCGGCTTATCGGCTATCTTTAAGATCGAATCTTTTGAATATCTATGGAACATGGTTAAAAGTGTATTAAATAAGAAGTAATTAAACAAACGGAAGGAGAAAAATTATGAACAACATACTGGTTACAAGATCGTCTATGCCTTCTTTTGAAGAATATTGCGAGGAGATAAAAGATATTTGGGATAGCCATTGGCTTACTAATATGGGCGTGAAGCATAAGGAACTGCAGAAAGAACTGGAAAACTATCTTGGAATTCCTCATGTTGCTTTATACACCAATGGACATCTCGCTCTGGAGAACGCGATTGCTGCATTAAACTTGCCAAAAGGTGGCGAGGTTATTACCACTCCATTTACCTTTGCTTCCACGACACATGCGATTGTTAGAAATGGATTGGTTCCAGTTTTCTGTGATATTAAAGAAGATGATTACACGATTGATACACAGAAACTGGAAAATCTGATTACAGATAACACGGTGGCAATCGTTCCGGTACATGTTTATGGCAACATGTGTGATGTAGAAGAAATTGATCGTATTGCTAAAAAGTATGGATTGAAGGTTATCTATGATGCAGCACATGCTTTTGCAGTAAAGTATAAAGGCGTATCTTCGGCTTGCTTTGGAGATGCTTCTATGTTTAGTTTCCATGCTACAAAGGTATTTAATACTATTGAGGGAGGTTGTGTCTGCTTCAAGAACGATGCATGGGTTCAACTCTTGAATGATATGAAGAATTTTGGCATCCACGGTCCAGAATCGGTACAGTTTGTTGGTGGCAATGCAAAGATGAATGAGTTCCAGGCAGCAATGGGAATTTGTAATCTGAAACATTTGAGTGAGGAAATCACCAAGAGAAAGAATGTTGTAGAACACTATAGAAACCGCCTTGAAGGGGTAGATGGAATTAAATTGTCTGTAATTCAGAAAGATGTCGAAAGCAACTACGCATATTTTCCGGTTGTATTTGATGGATATAAGTACACTCGAAATGAAGTTTTTGAAAAATTGGCTGAGGTTGGTATTGGTGCGCGAAAGTATTTCTATCCTTTGACAAATAGTTTCGAATGCTATCGCAATTACCCGACTGCAGGAACCGAGAAGACACCTATTGCCCAGCATATGGCGCTTCGTGTTTTGACGCTTCCGTTGTATGCAGATTTGTCTCTGGAAGATGTTGATAGAATTTGTGATGTGATTTTGGGGTGAATATAGATGAATGTGATGTTAACGTCTGTAGGCAGAAGAGCCTATATGGTAAAATATTTTAAAGAAGTGCTTGGAAACGATGGAAAAGTATATGTGTGCAATTCGGATGACAAGTCGATTGCGTTTAAGTATGCAGATGAAAAGGTTATTTCTCCGCTGATTTATGATGAAAATTATATCCCTTTCTTACTGGACTATTGTCGGAAAAATGAGATCAATATTGTGATTTCGTTGTTTGACATTGATCTTCTTATGTTGGCAAGGCATAAAAAGGAATTTGAAGAAATTGGTACAAAAGTAATTGTGTCAGATCCAGAGATTGTAGAAGTATGCAATGACAAATGGAAAACCTATAATTTCTTGCGGTATAACGGTTTCCATGTACCTCTATCTTTCTTAAACATGCAAGAGGTCATAGATAAGATTGCAGCTGGTGTGTTAAACTACCCGGTTATAGTAAAACCTCGATATGGCTGTGGTTCGATTTCAGTTGCAATTGCTTACGATGAAGAGGATTTGCGATACCTGACTAAGAAAGCAAATGAAGACATTGCAAATTCATATCTGAAATATGAGTCAGCAGTGACTGAGGAGACAGTTATCTATCAGGAATGCCTGAAAGGACAGGAATATGGTGCGGACATTATCAATGATCTTTATGGTGAAACACAGAATGTAATCGTTCGAAAAAAGCTTGCTATGAGATCTGGTGAAACTGATATCGCACAATTGGTTGATGAGCCAATTATCAAAGACACGCTCCTTCGACTTGGAAAGGCTACAAAGCACATTGCCAATATGGATTGCGATGTGTTTTTAGTAGATGGTGTGCCTTATGTGCTGGAAATGAATGCACGTTTTGGTGGGGGCTATCCATTCTCACATATGGGTGGTTGCAATTTGCCCAAGGCAATAGTAGATTGGGTTAAGGGAAAAAAAGTTGATAAGAGCGTGATTTCGGCTAAGACAGGCATCACTGGGTATAAGGAAATTTATATAACAGAAATCTAATAAAGGAGAATAGAGATGCAAGATGATTTTGGACTGATGCAGATAAAAACGCCGATCATTCAAATTCCAGATGAAAAAAATAGTATCTATGTAAAAAGAGATGATTTACTTCCATTTTCGTTTGGTGGTAATAAGGTAAGAATCGCCTTGGAATTCATAAATGATATGAAAAAACAGGGCAAAGATTGTATTGTGGGATACGGGAATACCCGGTCAAATTTGAGCAGAGCATTAGCAAACCTTTGCTATCAGTTTAAAATCCCTTGCCATATTATTTCTCCGGCAGATGAAGATGGAACAAGAATTGATACCTATAACAGTAAGATGGTGCTGTCCTGTGATGCTAAATTTCATTATTGCAGGAAAACAAATGTAAAGGAAACTGTTGAAAGTGTGCTAAAGGACATATGCAAAGAAGGATTAAAACCGTATTATATTTATGGTGATTCAACAGGAAAAGGTAATGAGCATACACCTATGCTTGCGTATGCAAAATTGTACGAGGAAATTAAAGGTCAGTACGATTACATCTTTCTTGCAACAGGAACAGGAATGACACAGGGGGGACTTCTGGCTGGAAAAGCAATCAATAATGGTGCAGAGAAAATTATTGGAATTTCAGTTGCCAGATCTGCAGCACAGGAAATAGAGGTGCTCCGCAAATCGTTAGAATGTTTCAGTGATAGAATTCAAAGAATTGAAAACTATGAAATCAATGTAGAGGATGCTTATCTGTGCGATGGATATGGGACATATAATCGGCAGATAGAGAAGACAATTCACCAGCAGCTTACATGCAATGGAATGCCATTAGATCCTACATATACCGGAAAAGCATTCTGGGGAATGCAGGATTATCTAAATCGGAAGTGTATCACTGGGAAAAAGGTATTGTTTATTCATACGGGAGGAACACCACTGTTCTTTGATTATATGAATGGTATTCAATTGAGAGAGGTTTCTGATAATAATGCTGTTGAAGAAGCAGTAGAACGTTTAGAAATGATGCTGGTTCCATCGTTATCCGAGCGAGATGTAAATCTGGCACAGTATGCGGAAAAGTTGTGCATTCATGGTAGGGTTTGGTGCCATTATGATATGGGAAAACCTGTTTCAATTATCGCTGGATATTTTAATAATATGACTTCTCAAACTGCGTATCTTTCGATGCTTGCGGTTGCAAAGGAATATCAAGGTAAGAAGCTGGCATCTTCTTTGCTGTCGGAATTTGAAGACTATGCAATTCAAAAAGGGATGGCGTATGTAAAACTTGAAGTCAGAAAGCATAACACTGCTGCACAGAACTTGTATAGGAAATTTGGATATGAGATTATTGATGAAGCCTCCGAGACATCGCTTTATATGAAGAAAAAGCTGAAAAATATCGGGGGGGGCAAGAACTCTATAAGTTTTTAAAGAAAGTCGAGAGATTATTCCCTGTTCCACTATCAGAAAGAGAACAACTCATAATGCTTGCATCAAAGTTTGAAAAATACGGAACGGTTTCGTATGTTCGTGAGAACGGTAAAATTATCGCAATATGTGCGGGATATACAAATGATCAAGTGCAACGACTGGGGTATATTTCTGTGGTGGCTTCTCTTCCAGAGTATACAAATAAGGGATATGGAAAAGTTGCGGTGCAAGGCTTTATAGAAAAGGCTAAGAATGCCGGAATGAAAGCCATTCACTTATATGCAGATAAAGAAAATAAAGCCGCGTTGAATATGTATGGAAAGCTGGGATTTGTAGATTGGATTATTCCGGACGAACGAAGACCAGAGGACAAACATTTGATAAGGTGGATTTTATAGAAGAATATAGGTCTTGATATGAGGATGATTAAATGGAAACAGATTTGATTAAGAGCAAAAATTTAAGGGGGGGTACGAAGTTCTAACATTGAACTTTTCAGAATCCTTTCTATGATAACGATAGTGGCTCATCACTATGTTGTTAATTCTGGATTGTTGGATTGTATTGAAAAGCAAGCACAGCTAGAATTTAAAGATTATTTTTTGATTCTATTTGGTATGGGCGGAAAAACTGGCATTAATTGCTTTGTTTTAATCACAGGGTACTTTATGTGCACCTCGAATATTACGAAAAAGAAAATCTTTAAATTGTTAAGTGAAGTCTATTTTTATAGAATAGCTGTATGGCTCATATTTTTCTTTTCAGGTTATGAACCCTTTTCAATCAAGGGATTTTTTAGTATGCTTGTCCCATTCCTTACCGTAGCAGATAATTTCACAGGTTGCTTTTTACTGTTTTACTTATTGATTCCGTTCTTGAATAAGTTGATTCATGCTCTAACAGAAAAAGAACATTTCTGGTTAATGGTGTGGTGTCTGGGAGTTTATGTAGTTTTGCCATCTTTTGCAAAAGCAAATGTTGTATTTAACTATGTGACATGGTTTAGTATCCTTTTTATTATTGCATCGTATATCCGTCTTTATCCGAAAGATTGGTTTGGTAATATAAAAATAACCGGGATACTGATGGCTGTGTCATTGGTCTTATCGTGGGCGAGTGTTGTAGCGTTAGCTACTCTTAGCCGCATGGTTGAGAAAAACATCGGAATTAGCTATTTCTTTGTATCGGACTCTAATAAGATATTGGCTTTAGCGACAGGTGTTAGTGCATTCCTATTTTTCAAAAACATAAACATTGGATATAGTAGGATTATTAATACAATTGCCGCCTCTACATTTGGAGTGCTGTTGATACACGCTAATAGCGATACTATGCGGAGATGGCTATGGCAGGATACGTTTAACAATGTTGGTGTTTATGAATCGGGAAATGTATTGATTCACGCTGTTGTGAGTGTAATACTGATTTATGCGGTATGCACGGTAATCGACATTTGCAGAATTAAGTTGCTCGAAAATCCGCTTATAAAAAAGCTAAAATGATTTGGTGGTATCTGGTACGGTGTGGTTGCGCGTCAGGAATCAATGTGGTCAATTTAAGAGCGTTTTATGCAAGAGAGGTGATTGGCTACGTGTTAGGTACTGTTATCAGGCGAAGATACCTTATATCAGGCATACGGTATTCAGACGAATATCAAGATTACGACGAAAGAAGATTTTGACATGTTTGATGAATATGACATGATGAAGAAAATGAAAGCAGATAACGAGGTTGACTAAAGAAAAAGAAGGGATAAAATCTTGAGAGCAGAGCAGAGCAGAGCAGAGCAGAGCAGAGCAGAGCAGAGCAGAGCAGAGCGTTTATCATGGCTTGATATATTAAAGGGAATAGGTATTATTCTCGTTGCAATAGGACATATCTATTCTAATCGAACAGTTTTTAATTGGCTGTATTCTTTCCATATGCCATTGTATTTCTTGGCAGCAGGTTGGGTATATAAAGAAAAAATAATTTTAACAGACATAAAGAGGAGAATCCAGACCATAGTTGTTCCGTATTTTTCGTTTGGTTTGCTAGTGCTTTTATATTGGCAAGTGTTAGAGAGAAGATTCCGGGATTCAGATATGGGTTTCACGGACTCCCTGTTCGGTCTATTCTCTGGTTGCTATGATAATTTGGACTTCAATGTTCATTTGTGGTTCCTGCCGTGCTTCTTTGTGACAGTTGTTCTGTTTAATATACTGGTTATGAATTTGGGTGGCAGAAAAATTGCTTATGTTGTTTCTGCATTGATGAGTCTGATCTATGTTGTTCTTCCGATGCCTGAACTCCCGTGGGGCATTAACCGCGTGTTCAAGTACATAGGATTTTATGCTGTGGATGTGTTCTTGGCAGGAAGAGAAACAAAGATTGCGGATAGAAATGTAGGAACTGGAGTGGCTGCGGTAGTTTTGCTTACCGTAAATTTCTTCTTATCTCTCTACAACTTAACCACAGGGCTTATGTGGTTTGTGACAGCACTTATTGGTGTTACTGCTATGATTCTGATTTCTCAGTTCATCAATGAAAACAAAATCTTGCAATACTTTGGTCGAATCTCTCTGATTGTTCTTTGCATCCACGGTCCCGTATATCGGATTGTGGTGAAGATTGTATCAATACCGTTGCACATGGGAACAGATGCTGTGAGAGAGAACATTCTGCTTGCGATGATTGTAGTAGCCATCACGATGATTATTTGCAGTGTGGCTTATGAGGTTGTCGTGCGAATTGCACCGTGGATGATTGGTAAGAAAAGATGAGTTAATAGAAAGAGGTGGTTGGTAATCAAGTGGTATATAAAATCAATAATTCAAGATTTCAGACAACCCGTGTCATACTTGATTCCTGCCAGCTTCTTCAGTGGATGCATTGTATTTGCTGTTAGTTGGTTATGTGGAAAGAAGAGTATAATAAAACATAGAATTCCATTTGCCTTTTTCTTGGCGTACATTCTCGTTATTTTTCGCATAGCTTTCTTATGCAGGGAACCTGAGAGTAGAAAGGCTATTAGCTTGGTCTTGTTTGAAACATGGGGATATACCTTTCATATGCACGCTATGTTTGTTGAAAACATTATTATGTTTATTCCGTTTGGTGTACTGCTACCGATATTGTTCAGAAAATTTAGAAGTGGATGGGCATGTGTGCTGACTGGATTTATTTGCTCTTGTAGCATTGAGATAGTGCAGCATATTACTCAAACAGGATATTTACAATTGGATGATGTAGTGACAAACACAACGGGTACGCTGTTGGGATGGCTGGCTTGGAAAGCAGGAAAGCGTATAATAAAAAATAGAAAAAGGCGTGTACCAGGCTGATTTATTTGCAGACTTGTGATATACTGGGAGCAGTAGCTCCCTACGCTGCTCGTAATAATATCACACACCTCTCCGTGGTGAGCAGCAGGCAACGATCTTATGATCGGCGAAGATGTGATAGATTTTTATGTTAAATTGAAAGAAGATGAACATATGTTATCGCCAGAATTGAAAAAACTTTTAAATGACCTCCAGGCAGGAGAATCAAATATAAGAATTGATCGAGAAAAAATCCAAGATGAACTTGAGGCTCTCGATAATACACCCGTATTTCTGAAGCATAGCCTTTCAATGTCAACGAGAGAGTGCCCTACTTGTGGGAGGAAGCTATGATGGATTATAGAGAATTAAGAAAACTAAAAGCTCAGCTAATAGAAAAAGAAAATAAAACAGAGGACGAACTTCATTTATTGATGGAACTTCAGTCGTTAAGTAAAGTAATTGATACAATCGGATTTTCCTTACAGATGTCAGGAGATGTGTGTAAAACCTGTGGGAGACCGTTATAATGGAAGGACACTTTCTTGTATGTGAAAATGCAGAAGAGGAATTTGATATCAGTTTCCAAGTTAATTCAACTATGGATAGTGTTATTCCAAAGGATCAACAAGAACTGTATGTAAAAGCAGAATCTGCCTGCAATATCATTAAAGCATTAGAAAACACGGATAAACAAACGAAGAAAAAGTATTTTGATAAGCTACTTTCCTTGTCTCAGGTTGGACTTGTGGCAAATCCGGCACAGACAGAAACAGCAGAATTTGCATTAATGAAGTTGAAAGATGAAATAGTTCTTGTAGAAGGAAAACGTATCAAGAACCACTATATGAAATATTTAGGGATAGATGCCTTAATTATTGGCGCAATAGCAAGTATAGTGCTAGGAATATGTTTCTATTTTACAAGATGGATAGGATGTATTTCAGTATTATGTATTATAATTGGTGCCTTAACAGGAACATGGGTTTCATTTGGTGCAAGAAAATTTGAAATAGAATTTGAGGATCTTGCTTCATTGGAAAAAGACAAAATGACGCCAGTTATCCGTCTGATTTATATTGCAGTTGCTTCGTTGATTTTTGCACTATTAATGAATGTTGGTCTTATAGATGTAAAAATTGGAAATGTAGATATTTCCAAGGCTTTTACAGATATCAAGCCTGCACTTGTAATTGGCGTTTTATGCGGTTTGGTTGAAAGTAAGATTGGAATACAGGTCTACAATAAGGCGGTTTCCCTGTTGGTAGATGATAGTGAACAATAATAGTATATTGCCCTCATTCTAACACAGTGCTATACTTAAACAACTATAAAAGGAAAGAGGTTATCACCATACCCAGAACGAAAGGCAGCAAAAAACGTCCTAAAACCAATATCGCCAAAGGCTACGCAACCCAGATTGCGGAGAAGCAGGAGACTATTGCATCTCTGAATACTGAGATCGCATCCATCCAGAAAGCGATTGAAGAGCAGAAGAACACATTGAAAGAGAAGAAGACTGCTCTGAAGAAGGCCGAAAAAGAAGTGGCATCTCTGGAAGCGAAGAAGGTAAAGGCAGATGCTAAGGCTGCTGAAGAAGCTAAGAAGACCGAAGCGGAGGCTGTGCTGAAGAAGCTGCTGGCAAGCGGTATGAGTGCGGACGAGATTCTGGAAAAGCTGAAATAAAATAACCCAAGAAAAAATGAATGCCGTGTGGACAAACTGAACTCCAGGAGTTCACACGGTAATTTTTGAAGGTCGCTATATAGTTTATAACGAAAATAAGAATTGAATAGAAATAAAAGGAATGGAGCGTGAGAAAATGAATTTATCAAAAATACATCATATTGCAATCATCGTATCCGACTACGAAGCCGCAAAGGATTTCTATGTAAACAAGCTGGGATTCTCTGTCATCAGAGAAAACTACCGCTCGGAGCGCAAGGACTGGAAGCTGGATCTTCGTGTCAATGAACTTACGGAACTTGAGATTTTTGCTGAGGAAAATTCTCCAAAGCGTGTGAATCGCCCGGAAGCTTGCGGGCTGCGTCATCTTGCGTTCTGCGTAGACAGCGTAGAGCAGACGGTGAATGAGCTGGCGGAGGTAGGAATTGAATGTGAGCCAATCCGCGTGGATGATTACATCGGCAAGAAGATGACTTTCTTCCACGACCCGGATGGATTGCCGCTGGAGCTGCATGAGTAAAATGAAGAAAACAAGAAAACCAGGCGGTGGTCGGAAAAAGCTGAAGCCAGAGTACGATGCCGGGAAGAATCTGAAAGAGCAGATGGATGCTGCTGTGGCACTATATAATTCTGAGATGTCCTTGCAGACCATCGGCGAAGAATTGGGATTAAATCCAATCAAAGTAAGAAAGCTGCTTATCACAGCTGGTGTGTATGAATCGGAAGTGGCGGAGAAGGTGCAAGCTACCTTTGAAGAATACCGAGAAACACAGGACTACAAAACCTCCATACTCTCAACCGCAAATGCCCTTCAACTTTCCAAAGCCTCAATCACTTCGTACCTGCCATATCAGAAAGGCGTGTACTTCTCAAGTACAGAAAAGGAGAAGATCAGTGTCGGAGCAGAGCGGCAGCGGAGATACAGAGCAATGAAGCGATGGAGGGCTAATCCGACAGAAGAAAACTTTTGGGGAGTGGTTTTGGCTTATGCTGGTGTGAAATTCAAAACTTACTCTGGCTTACCATTCTCTTACGAAATTAAAAAAGGAAGAAGTGGCGAATACACAAAAGAGCTGTGGATCGATCGCCGGGAGAACAGTAAAAGTCTGGCATGGAGTTCAGTACTGCTGGCACTGAGGAATATTAAAGGGGAGGTAGTAGACCGCCCGAAGGCTCTGGGTGATATCCGGGGAGTGACCTACATATACGGAATGTTCTATCGGTTCGGACTGATCGATGTGCCGGACAAGGTAAAGGAGAAGATGGGTCGTCCAAAAGACCGCAAAAAATAGGTTGCTATGTGCAAAAGTCTACGGTAATATGTGCCGTAACTGAGGATGTGAATCTCAGTTGGGAAGGATGGTAGTATTATAGAAAAATTGAAGGAAATGCTGGAGGAGTATTTGAAGAAAACAGAGCCGGAGTATTACACGCCAGTGGAGAACCTGCTGGATTTGATCTACGAGCATTATACAGAGAACAACCCAGTAGAGAAAAACACAGTTGCTGGGAAAGCAGCAAAGGCCAAGGAAAAGGAACTGGAAGAGTGGCTGCGTTGCTTGGAAGGTATGGATAGGCTGGTAGATGACTACATCGGCGATAAAATTCCACTTTGGGAGAAGATCATGGACCGACAGGGGACAGTGTGACAGAAAAACTGGGTAAGAAAACCATCTATCTGCTGGCTGATAACTTCTTCCGTTTCTGGTATCGGTTTGTGCCAATCAATATGAGTGCCATTGACTCTGGCAGAATTGCAAAGACCTATCCACACACTGTAAAACAGTATCTTCCTGATTACATGGGTCTAATTTATGAGAAGATGTGTCAGGATTACCTGCTCTATTATTCGGATAGCCTTCCTATTGAGCTGAGTGAAATCGGCCAGTGGTGGGGGACAGACCCGAAGAAGAAAAGGCAGATACAGATTGATATCGTTGGAACTCCTGTTGAGGGCAAAGACTATATCATCGGTTCATGCAAATACCGGAATGAGAAAATCGGTGTGGATGAACTCGATTTGATTCGGGATTATGCCTCAGTTTTTGGAAAGGGCAACAACTATCACTACTATATCTTCTCGAAAGGCGGATTCACAGATGGACTTCTTCAGGCACAAGAGCGAGGTGAAGTTCGGCTGATAACGTTGGAAGACCTTTACAAGTAAAAATTCTAATCAACCCTGCTGATGAAAGCTGGCAGGGTATTTTTATATCCATTTTTAGTCTGTCTGCTCGGTGCAGATGGGCTTTTCTTATGCCTGCGAGGAGGTGGTTACGCAAATAGCATCCAGAATCCAGGGCATTCTCTGGACTTAAATCCAATCAAAATAAGAAAACTGCTCATCACGACAGGTGTGTACTTCCCAAGTACAGCAGCCAAATTATTCTGCTGTTCAAGCAAAGGTAAACGAACTTTTACATTAGTAACCTGATAGAAACAAAAGAGTGACAAACACATCAGAAAGCCTTACAATATAGGAAACACAGTTATCTTGGAACTATCAAAACAGTAATTTGGATTATAAATTACAGTATAATTAAAGATTATGGAGAATAATAAACAGCTATGTCGATTAAAGAACGAGAGGAGTTTTTATTTCAAAAATTAAGAGAAAAAGATGCCAGTATTGTAGCCGATGGAGTGATCTGCGAGCAGGAATTTTTAAATGCCAGATATAAGATCGTATATATCTTAAAAGAAGTAAATGGCGGAAAAAGCTGGGACCTGCGGGATTTTGTTTATGAGGGTGGAAGACCACAGACATGGGATAATATTGCACGCTGGACGGAAGGAATTCTGTCCTGGGAAAAAGAATTTCCGTGGTCTGAGATGGAGACGGACAATGAACAGAGACGCTTGAGGGAGTTGAAGAAAATAGCAGCGGTCAATTTGAAGAAAACTTCTGGTGGACATACTTCAAATAATGGTGAAATTTACAGGGCAGCAGTTGATCATCATGACATTATCAAGGAGCAGATTGATTTGTATAAAGCAGACTTTATTATTTGCTGTGGCACGGAGTATGCTTTTATGGATGCATGTTATAAGGACAGAGAGGTTGACTGGAAAATGACTTCAAGGGGAATCTGGTATTTCAGAGATGGCAAATCTGTTGTCATCTCATTTTCGCATCCGGAAGCAAGAGTGAAAGATGCGTATTTGTTTTATGCACTGACGGATGCGGTGAAGGAGATTATGCGCTGTGAAGAGTTTGAAGAACAACTATAAGGAGTATAAGAAAAAAGAAAAAGCCTTTTGTGGAGCAATACACAGTTTACATTTTAGAATCGGTGGAAAATATAACGAAGAAAAATGGAGAATAGATGAAAAAAGTAAGATGGATTATTTTCGGAATGTTAGTAGCTTTGCTTGCAGGATGTTCTGGAAAGAAAACAGCAGAAACTTCTGCGGATGCAAAAAATGCGGAAAGTACAGATGAGAAAAATACGCTTGATTTTGTAGATGCACACGGAGAGCGTTATACGGTGGAAATCAATGAAGCAGTAGCGAAGAATCCGTATGATAAAGCACTTTTTGTAAAAAATGAAAATAAGATCAGCTATGAGGATAAGAAATATACTTCAAGGCTGGGCGTAGATGTATCTGTTTTTCAGGGAGATATTGACTGGGAGCAGGTGAAAGCAGCAGGCTATGAGTTCGCAATTTTGCGGATCGGATATCGTGGCTATGGTGAAGAAGGTACGTTAAATGCAGACGAGAAGTTTGAACAGAATCTGGAAAATGCCCGAAAAGCTGGAATAGATGTGGGTGTTTATTTTTTCTCGCAGGCGGTAAATGAAGAAGAGGCAAAGGAAGAGGCTGATTTTGTTCTGGAACATTTGAAAGGGCAGGAGATTCAGATGCCGGTTGTGTACGATCCAGAGCATATTCTGGAAGACGAAGCACGGACGGATGGTGTAACGGGAGAACAATTTACCCAAAATGCGAAGGTGTTTTGTAAAGAAATAGAAGAAGCGGGATATGATGCCATGATTTACAGCAATATGCTGTGGGAAGCGTATGAACTGGATCTGGAAAAGCTGTTGGATTATCCGGTCTGGTATGCAGATTATGAAGAACTTCCGCAGACGCCGTATAGGTTCAGTATGTGGCAGTATTCCAGTACAGGAAGCGTGGCGGGGATTGAAGGAAATGTGGATCTGAATATCCAATTGCTTAAAAAATAAAAAATTTATAGTTGTAATCTTGTGGTCGGCGAAAAAATATAGTATAATTGAAAAAAGAACATATGTTCTCTTGCGAAAATGTTAGGAGGTGCAGCGAATGCCGGAGCAGACACGCAGTTATGTAGCAATTGATCTGAAATCTTTCTATGCTTCGGTGGAGTGCAAGGAACGGAATTTGGATCCGCTTACGACGAATCTGGTTGTAGCCGATCCGGAGAGGACAACGAAGACGATCTGTCTTGCTGTTTCTCCTGCGCTGAAAGCATATGGGATTCCGGGAAGGGCAAGACTTTTTGAGGTTGTCCGGAAGGTGAAGGAGATTAACGACGAGCGAAAGCGGAAAAATGGAGGACATGAATTTACCGGGCAATCCTGTGACACCGGGGAATTAAAGGCAGACCAGAGCTTTGCACTGGATTATATCACGGCGGTTCCGAGGATGGCACTCTATATGAAGTACAGCACCCGGATTTATGACATTTACCTGAAGTATGTTGCACCGGAAGACATACATGTCTATTCAATCGATGAGGTTTTTATGGATGTTACCGATTATCTGCATACTTACCGGCTGACACCGGAAGAACTTGCAGGAAAGATAATGCGGGAAATCTATGAGCAGACCGGGATTACGGCGACAGCTGGAATTGGTACGAATCTGTATCTGGCAAAGATTGCGATGGATATCATGGCAAAGCATAGCGAACCGGATGAGAATGGTTTCCGGTTTGCAAGTCTGGATGAGATGAGTTATCGCAGATCTTTGTGGAATCACAGACCGCTTACGGATTTTTGGCGTGTGGGAAGAGGCTATGCGAAAAAGCTGGAACAATGTGGACTGTATACCATGGGAGATATTGCCAGATGTTCGGTTGGAAAAGAGAATGAATTTTATAACGAAGAGCTTTTGTATAAAATGTTCGGTGTGAATGCAGAACTTCTGATCGATCATGCCTGGGGGTGGGAACCGTGTACGATTGCAGATATAAAAGCGTATCAGCCGGAGCATAACAGTGTTGGCGCAGGCCAGGTATTACATTGTCCGTATGATGCCCAAAAGGCGAAAATTGTGGTTAAAGAGATGTTGGATCTTTTGACGCTTGATCTTGTAGAAAAGCATCTGGTTACGGATCAGATCGTGCTGACTGTCGGATATGATATCGAGAATCTGACAAGTGGAAAAGGTTATACAGGGGAGGTGACAGTGGATCGGTATGGAAGAAAGATTCCAAAGCATGCACATGGAACAGCGAATCTACGAGAGTATACAGCTTCTGCGAGAATGATAACGGATGCGGTGATGAAACTGTATGATCGGATTGTGAATCCGCATTTGATGGTGCGGCGGATTTCGATGGCGGCGAATCACGTATTGGATGAAAAGAAAGCGGCAGATAAGACAGAATTTCGGCAACTGGATCTGTTTACTGATTTTACCGGAGGTAATGAAAAGAAGCAGCAGGATGAGAAGGTTGAACGGGAGAAGAAGATGCAGGAGGCAGTACTTTCGATTAAGAAAAAGTATGGGAAGAATGCAATTCTGAAGGGACTTAATTTTCAGGAAGGAGCCACTACCAAAGAGCGGAATGAGCAGATCGGAGGGCATAAGGCATGACAGGATATGAGGATATCATTCATTTACCGCATCATGTATCGGTCAGACATCCGCAGATGTCAAGGGAGGACAGAGCGGCGCAGTTTGCCCCGTTTGCAGCGCTGACCGGACATAAAGATGCAATCAGGGAGACCGAAAGACTGACCGAGCGGAAACGCAGACTCAGTGAGGATTGCAGACAGATACTGGATCTGTATTTACGGGAAGTATGCCAGAGTCAGAAGCCACGGGAAGTGGATTTTGAATATTTTGTACCGGATCAGAAAAAGGAAGGTGGCTCCTACCAGAAGAAGTCCGGATGTATCTGGAGGATTGACACTTATCTGAATGAAATCGTACTGCAGAGCGGGGACCGGATTCCGCTTGACGAAATCGTAGACATTGATGGAGTGATTGCCGCAGCTGACGAAGTGTGATAGAATAAATTTTATGATGTTATAGACTGAGTATAGTATTGTTGATACTTGTATGACGAAATGTCTGATTTTAACTTTATGCAAGTTGTGTATGGATAATTGAGTACAGAGATAAACAGACTGCATAAAGTTAGAAAAGTTCAGAAAAGGCACAGAAAACCAGGCAGGGAGAATATAGAAAATGAAACCAGTTTACGAAAGATTCATCGAAAATCCGGATTTTACAAAATCAGAATTTATCGAATTGATAAAATGCGCAGAAGATCCGGAGGCAGTTCGGAGATTGAAAGAGGAAGCAGTCCGTATCCGGGAGATTTATTATGAGAAAAAGGTATTTACCAGAGGGTTGATCGAATATACCAATTATTGTAAGAATGACTGCTATTACTGCGGAATCCGCAAGAGTAATACGAATGCAAAGCGCTACCGTCTGACAGAGGATGAGATCATGGCATGCTGTGAGAATGGGTATGAGCTTGGATTCCGGACGTTTGTGCTACAGGGCGGAGAAGATGCTTATTATACGGATGACCGGATGGTAGCGATTATTAAAAAAATCAAGGAAGCATATCCGGAATGTGCACTGACTTTGTCTATCGGAGAGAAGTCTTATGAGAGTTACAAGAGATTTCGGGAAGCTGGAGCAGACCGGTATCTGCTTCGCCATGAAACGGCGAATGAGGAGCATTACCGGAAGCTACATCCGGAGAAAATGAGTCTCGCAGTCCGGAAAAACTGTCTGTATGATCTGAAGAAGCTTGGTTATCAGGTGGGGGCTGGCATGATGGTTGGTTCACCTTATCAGACGACAGAGGATCTTGCAGAGGATCTGGTATTTCTGAAGGAATTGCAGCCGGAGATGGTGGGAATCGGACCGTTTATCCCACACCACGATACGCAGTTTTCAAAAGAACCGGCAGGAAGTGTGGAGATGACACTGTTTTTGCTCGCTGTGATCCGAATCCTGCTGCCGAAGGTACTTCTTCCGGCGACAACAGCACTTGGGACGATGGATCCGCTTGGAAGAGAGAAGGGGCTGCAGGCAGGAGCCAATGTCGTGATGCCGAATCTTTCACCGGTAAAGAACCGGAAGCAGTATGAGCTTTATGACAACAAGATCTGTACCGGTGAAGAGGCAGCAGAATGTCGCGGATGTATGGGGAGACGAGTAGCAAGTGTTGGATATGAGCTGGTGACAGAGCGTGGGGATGCAGTGTAGAATCGAACGGATTTTCTGTAAAAAATTACTAAAATCATGTTTCTGATTTTAAACAGATATTACAAAGAAGAAAATTTATTTTGAAAAATTAAAAGGAATTTGGAGAAAGAAAACATTTTTCGATACATTTCGGTGGATTTCGCAAGCTGTCACACCGGTATTATTAGTAGCAAAAGAATCTCCCTTTTTACCACCAGGACAGTACACCGCAGATATGCTACTATATAGAAGTCGACAATACTTATACGCGTAAGAACAGGAGGAACTTGATTTAGCCGTTTCTAATAAAAGACCGCAAGCCTTTCTTGTAACATGCGGTATCAGAAATAGAATATTTTATTTTGAAGCATATGGAAATTGTATATAGATAACCATATATACAAACCGGACACCGGGGAATGGAACCGTAAAAGGTTTCGTTCCCCGGTGTTTGGTTGGAGAATGAAAGGTATCATTTGAATTTATGGGTGAATTTTTGTTTCAGGCTTCTGAATTTTATCCCTACCGAAATTTACAGTTTTATGGTATGATGAAAAAGTATGTAATCATTGCAGAAAAAGTCGTTTATGATAGAAATATGAGGATTACATGAAAGAGGAAGCTAGCCTGGAAAAGATCTTGTTTCCGATTCCAGATTTTGGGAGGAATAAAGTTTGAGTAAGAAAAATGAGTATCAGGGACATTTGATCCGTGAGGTTTACCCGGATTCAATTGCCGAGGCGATGGAGATCGAGCCGGGAGATGTCCTTCTACGAATAAACAACCAGAAAATAGAGGACGTTTTTGATTATCGTTACATGATCAAGGATGAGTATGTAGAAGTGCTGATCCGCAAGCCGGACGGGGAAGAATGGCTTCTGGAGATCGAGAAAGAGTATGATGATGACCTTGGCGTAGAATTTGAAAATGGTCTGATGAGCGACTACCGTTCCTGCAGCAACAAGTGTATTTTCTGTTTTATCGACCAGATGCCGCCGGGAATGCGTGAGACCTTGTATTTTAAAGATGATGATTCCCGTCTGTCTTTCCTGCAGGGCAATTATATTACCCTGACGAATATGAAGCAGAAAGATGTGGACCGTATTATCGAGATGCAGCTTGCGCCGATCAATATTTCTGTGCAGACAACGAACCCGGAGCTGCGCTGCAAGATGCTCCACAATCGTTTCGCCGGAGAAAAGCTGAAATTTCTGGATGATCTGTATGCCGGACATGTGGAGATGAATGGGCAGATCGTACTGTGCAAGGGAGTTAATGATAAGGATGAGCTGAAGCGTTCTATCGAAGATCTGATGAAGTATCTGCCGTTTATGCGGAGTGTGTCAGTGGTTCCGGCAGGACTTTCCAAGTACAGGGAGGGACTTTATCCACTGGAGCTTTTTGATAAAGAAGAAGCGGAAGAGGTCATTGATCTGATCGAGAGCTATCAGAAGAAGGCGTATGACGAGTTTGGACTTCATTTTATCCATGCAAGTGACGAGTGGTATATCCTTGCAGAGCGGGATTTCCCAGAGGAAGGACGTTATGACGGATATATCCAGCTGGAAAATGGTGTTGGCATGATGCGGCTTCTACGGGATGAATTTTACCATGCCTTTGAAGAACTTCAGGAAAGTGAAGAATATCCAAAGTTAAAAGAAGGGATCGTACGGACATTTACCATTGCGACTGCAAAGCTTGCGTATCCGACAATTCAGGAATTTGCAGACAGGATCACGGAAGCATTTCCAAAAGTAAAGATCACGGTTGCCTGCATCCGGAATGATTTCTTTGGTGAGACGATCACCGTATCCGGTCTGATTACCGGACAGGATCTGGTGGCACAGTTAAAAGAGAGAAAAGAAGCAGGAGAGGATCTGGGAGATACTCTGCAGATTCCGATCAATATGCTGCGAAGCGGAGAAGAGGTCTTTCTGGATGATCTGACGGTGCAGGACGTGGAAGCGGCACTTGGCATGACGGTGAAGGCAGTGGAGTCCGGTGGTAAGGATTTTCTTGACGCGGCACTGAATCTGGATTATCATACAGAACGAAACAATGAGAATTTTGTATACATCAAAGCATACGACAGAGAGGATGAGTAACTTGAAATTTTCGAAACAGATGTCAGAATCAATCAAACTTGGTGTGATCCTTGCGATTGCCGGTGGATTTATGGATGCCTATTCCTATATGTGCAGAGGAAAAGTATTTGCAAATGCACAAACCGGAAATATTCTGCTTCTTGGAATCAATATTTCAGAGAGAAACTGGCAGATGGCACTCCGCTATCTGGTTCCGGTGCTGGCATTTGCCATTGGAATCGCCCTTGCGGATCTGGTGAAAATACGGACGAAAAATCTGACACTTCTGCACTGGAGACAGATTTCGGTATTCTGTGAGGCAGTGATCCTACTGAGTGTCAGCTTTATCCCACAGGATTTTAATCTGGCGGCCAATGCACTCACGTCCCTTGCGTGTGGGATTCAGGTGGAAAGCTTCCGCAAAATCCATGGAAACGGAATTGCAACCACCATGTGCATCGGAAACTTACGAAGTGCGACCCAGCATATGTGCAGTTATGCGAACACGAAGGATAAAGAGTATATCAAGAAAGGACTTTTGTACTATGGAATCATCTTCTTCTTTGTGATCGGTGCAGTTATCGGAAATGCCTGTGTGGAAATGTTTGCTGAAAAGGCACTTCTGATCGCTTCTGCAATTCTGGCAGTTGCTTTTGTGATGATGTTTGTTGATGGAGAAAAAGAACAATGCAAATAAAGCAGATCGCGTATATAAGATCCGATTTTGTGGAGAAATTCGGGATTCCGCGACAGAGTAATCTTGCGGATACCCGGGCAGAAATCCATTTTTTGCCGGAATATCAGAATGCGGATGCACTGCGGGAAATCGAGGCGTATGATTATCTGTGGCTGATCTGGGAATTTTCGGAATCTATCCGGGATACCTGGAGTCCGACGGTACGTCCACCGCGGCTTGGTGGTAACAGACGGGTGGGAGTTTTTGCCACCCGTTCTCCATTTCGCCCGAATCCGATCGGACTTTCTTCCGTAAAGCTTATTGGGGTGGAATTCCGGGAAAAAGAAGGTCCGGTGCTGATCGTGGAAGGTGCGGATCTTCTGGATATGACGCCGATCTACGATATCAAGCCCTACCTTCCATACGTGGATAGCCACCCGGAGGCAAAAGGCGGTTTCGCGGAAGAAAAGAAAGATTATAAATTGGATGTTAATTTCCCGGAAATGTATTTGGAACAGATTCCGGCTGAAAAAAGAGCAGCACTGATTCAGATCCTGGAGCAGGATCCGAGACCTTCTTATCAAAAGGATCCAGTCCGGATTTACGGCATGTCTTACGCGGGAATGGAAATTCATTTCCGGGTAGACAAAGAAACACTTTATGTGACGGAGGTAGAAAGGTGATGAAAATCTATCTGGCGCCAATGGAGGGCATTACAGGTGAGGTATACCGCAGGGCGTATCACACCTTTTTTGAACCAATGGATAAATATTTTACACCATTTTTAAATCCAAACCCGAAAGGCAAATTCAGCAGACAGGAATGGAATGAGATCCTTCCGGAAAATAATGAGGGCATGTATACCGTTCCGCAGATCCTGACCAACCGCGCCGAGGATTTCATCCGCCTGGCCCGGCAGTTGAAAGAATTCGGATATGAAGAAGTCAATCTGAATCTCGGCTGCCCCTCCAAAACAGTCGTCAACCGGAAAAGGGGATCCGGTTTTTTGTTTTATCCCGATGAACTGAATCATTTCCTTGCCGAAGTTTTCGATCAACTCGATATGAAAATCTCTATCAAAACAAGAAGCGGTAAATATGCTCAGGAAGAGTTCGAAGAGCTTCTGGATATCTATAACCAATATCCTCTGGAAGAACTGATCCTTCACCCAAGAGTCCAGCAGGATTACTACAAAAACAAACCCGACTGTACCACTTTTGCCTACGCCTGCCGGAACAGCAAAAATCCTCTGGTCTATAATGGAGACATTTTTTGTGCGGAAGACTACAAAATTTTCCAGGAGAAATTTCCCGAAGCAGAATGCATCATGCTCGGAAGAGGAATTCTGATGAACCCATTTCTTCCGGCAGTTATAAAAGGGAAATCTACATTTGACACCAAGAAGATTGCTACATTCTGCGATCATCTTCTTGATGCCTATATCGAAAAATCTCCAGAAGAAAAAAACGCAGTAGTTAAAATGAAAGAACTCTGGTGGTATCTTGGCAAAAACTTTAAAAACAGCGAAGAATATCTGACGCAAATCCGCAAAAGCCAGACCATCCGGGAATACCGGATGGCGGTTGAATGTTTATTGAAAGAGTGTGAGTATAACTAAAGTATAATTTGCGGGATTGAATGTTGAATGTTGACTCTTGTGTTCGATGCGCGAATTGCTTGTGATTATTAAGAGAATCAAGTATAATATATTCTATAAAACTTTGATGGGAGGAATTTGCATGGGCAGTTATCTGAATCCGGGAAATTTTTCGTTTAAAGGAAGTCTTCGCTCTAAAATATATGTAGATAAAAGCAAATTGATTGCAAAAACAAACGAAGTTCTTTGTACAGAACAGAAGTATATCTGCGTGAGCCGACCAAGAAGATTTGGTAAATCCATGGCGGCAAATATGCTCGCAGCATATTATGCCCGAAGTGAAAATACAGAAGAATTATTTCAGAATCTTGTAATTAGTAAAGACGTCTCATACAAAGAAAATTTGAATCAATATGATGTGATCAAAATTAATATGCAGGAATTTTTGAGTATGGCAGGAACGATGGAAGACATGCTCGGAATGCTTAAAAATTATCTGATTTCAGATTTTGCGGAAACATATCCAGAGGTACGTTTTCGAGATGAAAAGAATCTGATTCAGGTGATGAAAGATGTGTTTTCCTATACCAGATGCCCTTTTGTAATTCTGATTGATGAGTGGGATTGCCTGTTTCGGGAATACAAGCAAGATAAAGAAGCACAAAAAAAATATTTGGATTTTTTACGCGTATGGCTGAAAGATAAAGATTATGTTGCAATGGCTTATATGACTGGTATTCTTCCAATTAAAAAATATGGTTCACATTCTGCCTTGAATATGTTTACTGAATATTCTATGACTGATCCAGGTGATTTTGCAGAATATTTTGGGTTTACAGAACAGGAAGTGCTTGAACTTTGTGAAAAGTATGAAATGAGTTTTGAGGAAGCTAAGATCTGGTATGACGGGTATCAGTTGGTTGTTCATCGGAAAGAAAAAGATGAGTGCTATTCTATGTACAGTCCGAAGTCTGTTGTAGAAGCTATGTTGCGTCACAAATTTGGAACTTATTGGAATCAGACGGAAACATATGAAGCATTAAAAATTTATATCCAGATGGATATGGATGGATTAAAAGATTCTGTGGTTCGAATGCTTGCGAGTGAGTCTGTTTCAATCAATATTGGAACATTCAGCAATGATATGACTACATTTGCAACAAAAGATGATGTATTGACATTACTGGTGCATCTGGGTTATTTGACTTATAGCGTTATAGATAGAACTGTGAGAATTCCGAATAAAGAGGTAGCACAGGAATATGTCAACGCAATCAGTACGATGAACTGGTATGGCGTGATGGAGTCACTGGAAGCTTCCCGTAAATTGTTGGAAGAATTGTGGGCAATGGATGAAGATGCCGTTGCAGCTGGAATTGAAAAGGCGCACGAAGAAATTTCTATTCTTCAATATAATGATGAAAATTCACTTAGTTGTACGATTAATCTCGCATTTTACTTTGCACGTGAATATTATACGATAGTACGAGAGATGCCAGCGGGAAAAGGATATGCGGACATTTGTATGATTCCGAGAAAAGAGCATTTGGATAAGCCGGCAGTAGTAATTGAATTGAAATGGGACAAGAGTACAGTTGGTGCTTTGGAGCAAATCAAAGAAAAGAATTATGGAAGTGCCTTAAAAGAATATCAAGGAAAGCTTTTATTGGTTGGTATTAATTATAATAGGAAAACGAAGAAGCATGAATGCGCGATAGAGGTTACGGAAAAATAGAAAAATAAAATGATAAATAAGTTGATGTCGTAAAATTTGCATCAGCTTATTTTTTGGTAAAAATGCATAAAAATCCAGGCGTTAGCTTTGACTAAGATTCACAAAAATCTGAAAAACATTAGAATTTAAACTAATTTTCTGATAAAATAAAGAAGTAGAGATTCGGCAAGTTTAAGAAAGAAGGAAGAGAATGTACGAAGTAGGAGATTTGATTGTTTATGGCCGGACAGGAATTTGTGAAGTGACTGAAATTACGACGCTGAAAATGGATGGAGTGCCGAAGGACAAACTGTATTATATTCTGAGACCGGTACGTGAAAAGCGTGGAAAAGTATTTACACCGGTAGACAATGAAAAAATTGTCATGCGAAGAGTCATTTCCAAAGAAGAAGCAGAAGAATTGATCCGTGAGATTCCACAGATCGAAGGACTCTGGATCGGAAGCGAGAAGCAGAGAGAGGAAAAGTACAAGGAATGCATGAAAAGCTGCAAATGTGCAGAATGGGTGCGGATCATCAAGACCCTTTATCAGCGGAAGATGTCCCGCCTGAAGCAGGGAAAGAAGATCACGGCGACTGACGAGCGTTATCTGAGAATGGCAGAAGGCAACCTGTATTCGGAGCTTTCCATAGCACTTGGGATTCCGGAGAGCGGAATGGAAGCCTATATCACGAATCAAATAAATGAGACAGAGGAACCGGTACTTTGCTGATGCAAGGAACCGGTTCTTCCGGGTATAATGGATGTGAAAAAAATGGTGGTAGCAGCGAAAAAGGGTGATTTTACAGAACATTTGCCACTTCCTGTTTTTTGTGAAAAATGGGTTCTTCAAATAGAGATCATTCTATGCTATACTGTTTTAGATAAAACAAAAAATGAGGTGTAATCATGGATAAAGAATTAGAACTTGTGGAGCATAAAGCTTCAATCCTGATAGATGCATTACCATATATCAGAGACTTTAATCAGAAGACAGTAGTTATTGAGTACGGATGTGCCGAGTGGCTCAGCGGAGTGGAAGAGCAGAGACTGATGCAGGATATCGTTCTTTTAAAGAGCGTTGGTATGCGTCCGATCGTGGTACATGCTACCCGTATGGGACTGGACAAATTCCGTGAAAATAAGCGGATTGCCAAGCTCCTTGAACTCTGTGGAGTTAAGGCAATCGGTATCTGCGGCGTGGATACAGAGACGATTGGTCTGATGCTGGACAATGATTATATTCCGGTCATCGTGCCAAATGATATCGACAACGAAAGCGAATATATTGATCCAAGAGAGACTGCACTTGAGATTGCAGAGAAGATGCAGGCGGACAAGCTGGTTTATCTGTCAAAATATCCTGGAATCTACAAAGACGAAGAGAGAAAAGATATTTATTATAAGATTACTGTCCCGGAAGTAGAAAAACTGCGCAAAGAACGTAATTTCCCGAAAGAATTTGACGAGATCATCGGCTATGGTCTTCAGGCATCAAAAAATGGTGTCAACCGTGTACATATTCTGGACGGAAGAATCCGTCACGTTCTTCTGATCGAATTCTTCAGTGTAAACGGAGCCGGAACGATCTTCATTGAAACAGAAGCAAAATTATATCTTCACGAACTTGGCAAATAGGAGACCGGCTCGATGAAGAAAATGACAGGAAAGAATACACTGATGCTCTTTTTGACCGCATTTATCTGGGGAACAGCTTTTGTAGCACAGAGCGTGGGGATGGATTATATCGGGCCCTTTACATTTACCTGTGTACGCTCTTTGATCGGTGGGATTTTTCTGATTCCATGCATCTGTTTTCTGGACAAATGGCGTGCGAAAAATGACGGAGCAGAAAGACAGAAAAAAGCAGATAGGAAAGAAGAAAAAAAGAATGTCATCCTGGGTGGAATCTGTTGTGGACTGGCACTTTGTGTGGCAAGTAACCTGCAGCAGATCGGAATACAGTACACAACGGTAGGAAAAGCCGGATTTATTACAGCACTTTATATCGTGCTTGTGCCGATCTTTGGAATTTTTCTGAAAAAGAAAGCCGGAGTGAGAATCTGGATAAGCGTGGCAATTTCTGTCGCAGGCTTGTATTTGCTGTGTATTACCGATAAGCTGGTACTTGCAAAAGGAGACATTCTGGTACTGCTATGTGCGGTTGTATTTACCATCCACATTCTGGTGATCGATTATTTTTCACCAAAAGCAGACGGTGTGCGGATCGCCAGCATTCAGTTCTTTGTAACCGGAGTTTTGTCGGCAATTCCAATGTTTTTATTTGAAACACCACGGCTGTCAGATATTTTCGCAGCAGTAGTACCGGTACTTTATGCCGGAGTCCTCTCAAGTGGTGTAGCCTATACCCTCCAGATCGTGGCACAAAAAGATGCCGATCCAACCGTGGCATCCCTGATCCTCAGTCTGGAGTCTGTATTCTCTGTCCTCGGAGGTTGGGTGATATTAGGTCAGAAACTAAGTATCCGAGAAATAGCAGGATGCATTCTGATGTTTAGCGCCATCATCCTCGCTCAACTGCCAGGAAATAAAGAAGCATAGTTCCAATCAATTGTTGAAATTGCGCTACCCACCCTCAATGTAATAAACTTAGAACTTCCATTTTAAACCCAGGTATGATATACTAAATCCAGGTATGCGAAAGTATCTTAAAAACCAAGAGACAGGAGCAAAGACAGATGAAAAGAGTTCTTTTAAAATTAAGCGGAGAAGCACTTGCAGGAGACAAAAAGACAGGTTTTGATGAGGCAACATGCATTGGCGTTGCAAAGCAGGTAAAGCAGATCGTAGATCAGGGAATCCAGGTTGCAATCGTAACCGGAGGCGGTAATTTCTGGAGAGGAAGAACCAGTGAGACGATCGACCGTACCAAAGCTGACCAGATTGGAATGCTTGCAACGGTGATGAACTGCATCTATGTATCCGATATTTTCAGACATGTAGGCATGAAGACAGAGGTTTTCACTCCATTTGTCTGTGGAGCATTCACTTCCTTGTTTTCAAAAGATGCAGCAGTGGAAGCACTGAACGAAGGAAAAGTAATCTTTTTCGCAGGTGGCACAGGACATCCGTATTTTTCAACAGATACAGGAGCTGTTCTCCGTGCAATTGAGATTGAAGCAGATGCAATGCTTCTTGCAAAAGCAATTGACGGAATCTATGACAGCGATCCGAAGGTGAATCCGGAAGCGAAGAAGTATGATGAGATTTCTATTCAGGAAATCATCGACAAGAAGCTTATGGCAGTAGATCTGACCGCATCGATCATGTGCCTTGAGAATAAGATGCCGATGCTGGTATTCGGACTGAACGAAGAGAACAGTATCGTAGAGACAATGAGCGGTAATTTCAACGGAACAAAGGTGACTGTATAAGCAGCACCCATTAAGGGAGGATAACATATGAACGAAAAATTAAAAATATACGATGAAAAGATGCAGAAAACCATCCATGCACTGGATACAGAGCTTGCTTCTATCCGTGCAGGACGTGCAAACCCGAATATTCTGAACAAATTAACGGTAGAATATTATGGAACACCGACACCGATCCAGCAGGTAGCGAACATTTCTGTTCCGGAAGCACGTATGATCCAGATCCAGCCATGGGAAAAGAAGATCATCAAAGATATTGAGAAAGCAATCCTGATGTCTGATATCGGAATCAATCCAACAAATGATGGTACTGTTATCCGTCTGGTATTCCCGGAACTGACAGAGGAACGAAGAAAAGAACTGGTGAAAGATGTTAAGAAAAAAGGAGAAGCATCCAAGGTTGCAGTCCGTAACATCCGCCGTGATGGAAATGATGCATTCAAGAAGCTGAAAGGCACAGACGTTTCAGAGGATGAAATTCAGGATCTTGAAGATCAGATCCAGAAGCTGACTGACAAATACATCAAGGAAGTTGATGCAGCAGTCGATGCAAAGTCAAAAGAAGTTATGACAGTATAAGAAGGAAAGATAAGGGGCGGCGAGATGTTTGGCGCCTCTTTTCCTTTTTTATATCAGCAAATTTAGTATCAATCAAGAGAGGGTTAAAAGATGAATGTACCACAGCATATAGCCATCATCCTTGACGGTAACGGACGATGGGCGAAAGCAAAGGGGATGCCGAGAAACTACGGGCATGCGCAGGGCAGCAAGAATGTGGAAAAGATCTGTGAGGCTGCTTATAAGATGGGTGTCAAATATCTGACGGTCTATGCGTTTTCCACAGAGAACTGGAGTCGACCGAAGAGTGAAGTGGATGCACTGATGAAGCTTCTTCGTAACTATATGAAAACCTGTCTGAAGACGGCGGAAAAGAACCGGATGCGTGTCCGTGTGATCGGAGACAAGACAGGTCTGGATGAAGATATCCGTACCAGAATTAAGGAACTGGAAGAGGCATCGAAAAATAATGACGGACTGAATTTCCAGATTGCGATCAATTATGGAAGCAGAGATGAGATGGTCCGTGCCATGCGAAAAATGACAAAAGACTGTGCAGATGGAAGATTTGCACCGGAAGAGATTACAGAAGAATTGTTTGAAGGCTATCTGGATACACATGGGATTCCGGATCCGGATCTTCTGATCCGTACCAGCGGAGAACTTAGGCTTTCCAATTATTTGTTATGGCAGCTTGCTTACACAGAATTTTATTTTACAGATGTTCCGTGGCCGGATTTTTCAAAAGAAGAATTAGAAAAAGCAATTGAGCAATATAATAGCAGAGACAGAAGATACGGTGGAATCAAGGAGGACGAAGAAAATGTTTAAGACAAGATTACTCAGCGGGATCATACTGGTTATCATTGCATTTGCAACGATCTTCCTTGGTGGGGATGTATTGTTTGCAACACTTCTGATCATCAGTCTGATCGGAGTTTCCGAGCTTTACAAGGTTGTAAAGATTGAGAAAGCACCACTCGGAATCGTAGGCTATATAGGTGTAGTTGCTTATTATTTTTTGATCCGTGCACAGAAAAAAGAAGATCTGATGATGTTTGCAATCATTTTGCTGATCCTTGTAATGGCAGTTTATGTATTTGCCTTTCCGAAATATGTGTCTGAACAGGTAATGACTGCGTACTTTGGCGTATTTTATGTGGCGATTATGTTATCCTATATTTATCAGACACGTCTGTTGAAAGACGGACTTTTCCTCGTGGGACTTGTATTCTTATGTTCCTGGGGATGTGATACCTGTGCGTACTGTGTGGGTGTACTGATCGGAAAGCATAAGATGGCACCGAAGCTCAGCCCGAAGAAATCCATAGAGGGCGGAATCGGTGGACTTGCAGGCGCAGCACTTCTCGGCGCGCTTTACGCTCTTGCGATCAATAAATGGGGTGGTGCTTCGGCAGGAGTCGGCGAATATGCGCTGATCTGTTTTGTTGGTGGAATCATTTCCATGATCGGGGATCTTGCAGCATCTGCGATCAAGAGAAATCATGAGATTAAGGATTACGGAAAACTGATTCCGGGACACGGTGGAATCCTGGACCGTTTCGACAGTGTGATCTTCACGGCTCCGGTGATTTATTATCTGGCAGTTGCACTGATGTAATCTGACAGGAGGTTTCAAATGAAAAAAATAGCAATATTAGGTTCAACAGGTTCGATCGGAACCCAGACACTTGAGGTGATCCGTGAGAACAAAGATATCGAAGTGACAGGGCTTGCGGCAGGGACAAATGTGGATCTTCTGGAAAAACAGATCCGGGAATTCCAGCCAAAACTTGTGGCAATGTGGACAGAAGAGAAGGCAAAGGAACTGAAAAGCCGGATCCGGGATCTGGATGTAAAGGTTGTTTCCGGAATGGATGGACTTCTGGAGATTGCAACGATGGAGGAAAGTGAGATCCTTGTGACGGCGATCGTGGGTATGATCGGTATCCGTCCGACAATTGCAGCGATCAAAGCCGGAAAGGATATTGCCCTTGCAAATAAAGAGACACTGGTTACGGCAGGGCATATCATTATGCCGCTTGCAAAGGAATGTGGTGTGAAGATCCTTCCGGTGGACAGTGAACACAGTGCCATTTTCCAGTCTCTGCAGGGAAGCCATGGAAAGAATGAACTGAAGAAGATCCTGCTTACGGCATCCGGTGGCCCGTTCCGTGGAAAGAAGCAGGAGGATCTTCTGAATATCCGTGTGGAAGATGCTTTAAAGCATCCGAACTGGGCGATGGGACGTAAGATTACGATCGATTCTTCGACCATGGTCAATAAAGGACTGGAAGTGATGGAAGCCAGATGGCTTTTTAATGTGGATATTGATGATGTGCAGGTGGTTGTACAGCCGCAGAGTGTGATCCATTCTATGGTAGAGTATGTGGACGGAGCAGTGATCGCACAGCTTGGTACTCCGGATATGAAGCTGCCGATCCAGTATGCACTTTATTATCCGGAAAGAAGATTTCTTCCGGGAAAACGTGTGGATTTCTGGAGTATCGGACACCTTGATTTTGAAAAGCCGGATATGGATACCTTCTACGGGCTTGCACTTGCTTACGAGGCAGGGCGATGCGGTGGAACACTTCCAACGGTATTTAACGCAGCAAATGAACTTGCAGTCAGCCAGTTCCTGAACCGGGAGATTAAATATCTGGAAATTACAGAGATTATCGAAGACTGCATGAAAGCACATAAGACAATTGCGAATCCGACTGTGGAACAGATTCTGGACACAGAGCAGGAAACGTATGACAGAATCAGAAGCAGGAGGTAGCAAATGGGAATCGTACTGGCGATTTTACTTTTTGGATTCATCGTTTTTTTCCATGAACTGGGACATTTTCTTCTGGCGAGGATTAATGGAATCAATGTGTATGAATTCTGGATCGGAATGGGACCGACACTGGCACACAAAAAGATCGGAAATACAGACTACTGTCTGAAAATACTGCCGATCGGCGGTGCGTGTGTGATGGGGGAAGATGAGAAAGAGGATCTGTCAGAGGGAAGCTTCAACAGCAAATCGCCGTGGCGCAGGATCTCGGTCATTGCCGCAGGTCCGGTATTTAACTTTATTCTTGCCTTTATTGGTGCATTCATTATTATCTGCTTTGTCGGTGTAGACAAACCGGTCATAGGAACGGTAAATGCAGGAACGCCTGCAGCTGAGGCAGGGCTTCAGGCAGGGGATGAGATTGTAAAGATCAATGATAAGAATATCCATATTTTCAAGGATATTTCTACTTACAATCAGTTTCATCAGGGACAGACGATGAAGATTGTATACAAAAGAAATGGCGAAAAGAATACGGTTTCCGTTACCCCGGAGAAAAATGACAGTGGATACTATCTGATCGGAATTACAAGCAGTAATTATGTAAAGACCAATGTGTTTGAAACTGCTGCGTACAGCGCGTACAATGTGAAATACTGGATCGATCTGACGATTGACAGTTTGAAACAGCTTGTGACAGGACGGATCGGAGTGGATCAGTTATCTGGACCGGTGGGCGTTGTGAGTGCGGTGGATACCACGTATAAGGAAAGCAAATCTGGTGGAGCACTGTTGATTTTCCTGAATCTTCTGCAGATGACGATCCTGCTTTCAGCGAACCTTGGAGTGATGAATTTACTTCCGCTTCCGGCACTGGATGGAGGCCGTCTGGTATTTCTGATCGTGGAAGTGATCCGCGGAAAGCGGGTGCCTCCGGAGAAAGAAGGGTATGTACATCTGGCAGGAATGGCACTTCTTCTTTGCCTGATGGTATTTGTGATGTATAATGATATCCGGAGAATCTTCTTTTAGGGATATTGGAAAATTTTACGAAGCACTTCGATTGGCTACAATTGAGGTGCTTTGTGTTAGGTGCATCAGTGGATGCATATTTTGATGGAAATTATTTTACAGAAAGAAGGATGGAAAGATGCGTGAGCAGCTTACAGAAAGTGATGTAAAGAAAATTGAAGAGGAAATCCAGCATCGCAAGCATGTGATCCGTAAGGAAGCCATTGAAGCGGTCAAGGAAGCGCGTGCGCAGGGAGACTTAAGTGAGAACTTTGAATACCATGCAGCAAAAAAATATAAGAACCAGAATGAAAGCCGGATCCGGTATCTGGAAAGAATGCTGAAAAATGCGGAGATTGTATCCGATACTTCCGAAGAAGGTGTTGCCGGAATCAATAACCGTGTGACCGTATATTTTCCGGAGGATGACGAGGAAGAAACCTATAAGCTGGTTACTTCGATTCGTGGGAATTCAATTCATAATTATATCAGTACCGAATCTCCGATCGGAAAGGCAATCTTCGGGCATAAAGCAGGAGAGACTGTGAAGGTGAAGGTTAGCGATGATTATTCGTATGAGCTTGTGATACGGAAGATTGAAGATACGACGGATGATGAGGAGGATAAGATCCGGGCATTTTAGTTTGAAGGTGGGAGCAGAGTATGTGAGCAAGGAAGCAGAAATTTTCCAAAAGCAATGTCAATGAGAAGAATAAAAACGGATCATGAGATTCCAGGCTCCATACAAAATCCCAGCCCCTGATATAGTCGCAAGGATATAGACCAGAATAGCAGAATTATTTCCGTAGAGTTCACCGATTTTCACAAAGAAAATCTGTTCCATCCGGTAATCTGGATTAATGTAGAAAAGATTAATTTCACCAAAGGAATCCAGAATATGGTTCAGATATTCTGCGATGAGAGCAAACAGAATATAGAGCAAAGTGATGCGGGAAAAAGAAGGCAGCAGACGGCGTGAAGAAGCGTCAGTCGGCTGTCTTTTAATATTTTTTGGACAAGAAAGAGGAGTCATTGGTACAGATTTCTGTACCAGAAATATACCGGACAGAATTCCTGTGACAATTAGTAAAATATGCCAGAGATAGGAGTGGACTGTCAGGATCAGAAGCGGATAATGCATTCCACTGGTATCGAAAAAAACGGCAATTCCACCGAGAAGATTATAGGTGAAAAGGAAGCCGAGGATGGTATTTCTGGCAGGTTCTGTGTGAAAAAATGGGTAGAGAACCAGCAAATACATCGGGAGGCTGCAGAGCTGGAATGGGAAGTACCACAGGTTGTAGTGCCCATTATTCATGACGAAGGTCAGGAGTAATTGTTTCAGGATTTCGCTGGTAAGCAGAAAAATGCCAATGAAGAATAAAACTTTTTCTATACAGTGTAGTGAAAATTTTTTTATCATATGGGCTCCTCAAAATTTTGTTTTATAGGTGTAGTATACGCTGCAATAAAGTTTGTTACAAGATTTTATGGGGAATTTGACCAGTTATTCATAGAAAAGTCCTGAAAAAATATAGAAAAATACCATGATAAAACATAGTTAGAATTGACTGACCTATAGGCGTGGAGATATAATTAAAATAATGATGCAGACGGAGTGGAAGATTCCTATCTGAATGCTGAATGGAGATAATTTTATACAAGAGACTTTGACGGCAAGGTAGATCCGAGCGGGAAACAGTTGGTGATATACGAAGATGTATAGTGGGACTCGTCTACCGTTTTGGGAGGCGAGGTTTTTTGTGTATACGATAAATTGCCTGCTTGGTTATAGAAAGGAAAAAGGATTATGTTAAAGGTTGCAATTTATGGAAAGGGCGGTATTGGAAAGTCTACGATTACGTCCAACCTGGCGGCAGCATTTGCGGCGATGGGAAAGAAAGTAATCCAGATTGGATGTGATCCGAAGGCAGATTCTACGATCAATCTGCTTGGCGGCGAGCCGCTCAGACCGGTGATGAATTATATGAGAGAAGAGGATGAAGAACCGGAGGAGCTTTCAGATATTGCAAAAGAAGGCTATGGTGGTGTGCTCTGCATTGAAACAGGTGGACCGACACCGGGACTTGGATGCGCGGGGCGCGGGATTATTGCCACATTCCAGCTGTTAGAAGATTTGCAGTTATTTGAAACATATAAGCCGGATGTTGTACTTTATGACGTTCTTGGTGACGTGGTATGCGGTGGCTTTGCAGCACCGATCCGGGAAGGGTACGCCGAAAAGGTTCTGATCGTAACTTCCGGAGAAAAGATGGCACTTTATGCAGCAAATAATATTTCAAGTGCGGTGAGGAATTTTGAGGACAGAAGCTATGCCAGAGTATTCGGTATTGTACTGAACCACAGGAATGTGGAAAATGAGACGGAAAAAGTACAGGCATTTTCCGAAAAAAGCGGAATCCCGATCGTCGGGGAAATCCCGAGAAGTGATGAGATCATCCGCTATGAGGATCAGGGAATGACGGTGATCGAAGGGGACAAAGATTCCGCGATCAGTAAGAGATTTTTTGATCTGGCAGAGTTATTACTGAAGAGTGAGGAATAGAAGGTATGGCAAAAGAAGCATATTATTGTACCGTAAAAGAATTAAATAAACTGGGAAGAGATGCGATTCCGGCACAGCTCCGGTCGAATACACACCTGATCTACAGCTCACCGGCGACGCTTGCATTTAACTCACCGGGAGCAGAAGGATTCGGAGTAAAAAGAGCGGGACTTGCTGTGCCGGATTCGATCATGCTGATCGTGGCACCGGGCTGCTGTGGACGAAATACTTCGCTTATCAGTTCCATGAGGGAATATGATAACCGTTTTTTCTATCTGATGATGGACGAGACCGATATCGTAACGGGACGTCATTTGAAAAAGATTCCGAAGGCAGTAGAAGAAATCTGCAATTGCTGTGAAAAGAGACCGTCCGTTGTGATGATCTGTATTACCTGCGTAGATGCTCTTCTTGGGACGGACATGGAGCGTGTGTGCAGAAAAGCGGAAGAAAGAGCCGGACTTCCGGTTCGACCATGCTACATGTACGCGCTGACAAGAGAAGGAAGAAAGCCGCCGATGGTGCATGTACGTCAGTCTTTATACTCCCTTCTGGAGCCAAAGAAGAAAAAAGGAAATGTGGTGAACCTGCTTGGATTTTTCTCGCCGCTGATCGATGAGTGTGAGCTGTATGATCTTTTGCACAGCGCAGGGGTTAAGACCATCCATGAAATCTCCAGATGCAAGGACTATGAGGAATATCAGACCATGTCTGAGGCAAATTTTAATCTGGTACTTCACCCGGAAGCCAGATTTGCGGCAGAGGATTTTCATAACCGTCTGCAGATTCCGTTTATTGAACTCAGGAGACTCTACCAGACAGACAAGATCGCCAGCCAGTATCAGGCATTTGGGAAAGTGCTTGGTGTGACATTTTCTGATGAAGTTTATCGTGAAAAAGCGGAAGAAACCGTGGCGAAATTCAAAGAGAAACGGCCGGATGCAAGCTTTGCGATCGGGGAATGCATGAACGGAGATCCATTTGAAATGGCACTTGCGATGATCAAATATGGATTTGAGGTGCCGGAAATCTATGGAACACTGACAGCGGAGAACTTTATTTACCTGAACCAGTTATCCCAGCTCAGCCCGGAGACGAAGGTATTTTCCAATATGGAACCGACCATGCTGTACTACGATCCGGAAAAGAGCGGCGTGAATATGACCATTGGAAAGGATGCGGGATACTATCATCCGGATCAGCCGAATGTGATCTGGAATCAGGACAGACAGCCTTATGGTTATGCAGGTGTGACACGGTTGTTTGAAACCCTTTTGGAGGTGTAGTATGAGAGGACTTAGAAAATATCTGACACCATTTGCACCGGATCAGTCGGGCGCAGTGTCTGTGTTATATGAACTTGGCGGAATCATCGTCATCTGCGACGCGGGAGGATGCACAGGAAATGTCTGCGGTTTTGATGAGCCGAGATGGTTTGAACGGAAAAGTGCAGTATTCAGCGCAGGACTTCGTGATATGGATGCAATCCTTGGAAGAGATGACCGTCTGGTCGCAAAGCTGGTCGATGCAGCTGATAAGATTGATGCGAATTTTGCGGCGATTGTCGGCACTCCGGTTCCGGCTGTGATCGGAACGGATTACCAGGCACTGAAAAGAATGTGTGAAAAAAAGACCGACCTTCCGATTCTTGCCATTGATACCGACGGAATGGAACTTTACGATAAAGGGGAAGAAAAAGCGTATCTTGCATTATTTACTGCATTTGCAAAGGAAAAATATGAGGTATGCAAAGAAAAAGTCGGTATCCTTGGAATGACGCCACAGGATGTAAGCGATCTGAAAGCAGCAGATAAAGTAAGAGAGGAACTGAAAAAAGAAGGAAAAGAAGCCATTTGCTATGGAATGGGCGATGGGCTTGAGGCAGTAGAAAGGGCATCGGAAGTTGGCAAAAATATTGTTGTATCTGCGGCAGCACTGGAAGTAGCCAAATATTTGGAAAAGACCTTTGGTACGCCGTATGAGATCGGTTATCCGGCAGCAGGTGAGTTGGTTCCGAATCTGGACTATCAGGGAAAGAAGATCCTTGTTGTACACCAGCAGGTGATGGCGGAAGCAATCCGGCAGGAAATTCTTAAAAGAGAGAATTCGGCAGAGGTGCAGATAGCAACCTGGTTTATGAGGAAAAAAGAGCTTGCCTGTCCGCAGGATGTGTCGTTGCGTGAGGAAGATGATTATATCGATCTTGTGAAAAATGGTGGATTTGATATCATTTTCGCAGATGCATGTATGGAAAAAATGGTTCCGGATTTTCAGGGAATCTTCGTAAATACAAGACATTTTGCAGTGTCAGGGAGACTGTGTGAATAGATGAAAAATGAAGTGACAAAACAGATCCGCGTCTATGGGATCGTGCAAGGCGTAGGATTTCGTCCGACTGTGAGCAGGCATGCGGCTACGCATCAGATCCGGGGCAGCGTGTCCAATAAAGGTCCGTATGTGGAAATCTTTGCGCAGGGACCGGAAGAGGCAGTGGATGGATTTATCTCGGATATTGAGAATAAGCCGCCGAAGCGGGCAGCAATTTTGAAAATGAATATTGAGCCGGTAGAAGAAGCAGAAGACTTTCCGGAGTTTGCGATCATTGAAAGTGAAAAGACGAAAGGTGAGATTTTTGTCTCACCGGATATTGCAATTTGTGATGAATGCAAGGAAGAAATGTTTGATCCGAAGAACCGTAGATATCTGCATCCATTTATCAACTGTACCTGCTGTGGACCAAGACTTACGATCCTGGATGCCCTTCCGTATGACCGGGAGCGCACCAGCATGAAAGAATTTCCGATGTGTCCGGATTGCGCAAAAGAATATTATGATCCGGCAACCCGGAGATACGATGCACAGCCAGTCTGTTGTAACGAGTGTGGTCCGGAGGTCTACCTGATCGGCAGAGAAGAACGCGGAAGAGACGCAATCATTTACACCAGACGGACCATTGCAGAAGGCGGAATTGTGGCGATTAAGGGGATTGGAGGTTTCCACCTGTGCTGCGATGCGACTAATGAAGAGGCGGTGAAGCGCCTCAGAGAACTGAAAAAACGTCCGACGAAACCATTTGCAGTTATGGCAAAAGATCTGGAATCTGTGAAAAGAGAATGCCTGGTCTGTGAAGAACAGGAAAAAATTCTGACCGGACATCAAAAACCGATCCTGCTTCTGGACAAAAAAGAAGATGGTGAAGAAACACTTTGCGAAAGTATTGCACCTGGTAATCCAAAGGTTGGAGTAATGTTGCCGTATGCACCGGTACAGCTTCTGCTCTTTACCTATGATGATGGAATCCGGATGCCGTCTTTTTTGGTTATGACCAGTGGAAATACATCCGGTGCACCGATCTGCAGGGAGGACAAAGAAGCGATTCAGGAGCTTTCCCGTCTGTGCGACTGTATGCTTTCCCACAACCGGAAAATCCGGATCCGTGCCGATGATTCGGTGATGGATTTTTATAAAAACGAGCCATATATGATCCGCAGATCCAGAGGCTATGCGCCACTTCCGACCATGGTTCAGATGCCGTGGAAAGGGCAGGTACTTGCCACTGGAGGAGAACTGAAAAATACGTTCTGCATCGGTGTGGACGGCAGATTTTACCCATCCCCTTATGTGGGAGATCTGGAAGATCTGCGCACCGTGGAAGCTTTAAAAGAAACGATCGGCAGAATGGAAACACTTCTGGAGGTAGAGCCAAAGGTTGTGGCATGCGATCTGCATCCGAAATACAATGCGACAGTTGTTGCGGAAGAACTTGGACTTCCGGTTTTGAAGATACAGCACCATTTTGCACATATTCTGTCCTGTATGGCAGAAAATGACTGCGAAGATCCGGTGATTGGTGTTTCCTTTGACGGAACCGGCTATGGAACGGATGGGACCATCTGGGGTGGAGAAATTCTTCGTTGTGATTACAGTGGATTTGAAAGACTTGGCAGCATTAAGCCATTCTGGCAGGTAGGTGGAGATCTTTCTGCAAAAGAAGGCTGGCGAATTGCCGGTTCTCTTCTCTATGGAGAATTGCAGGATAAAGAAAAAACGGTCGAATGGATGAAGAAACTGGAGCTTTGCACCGAACCGGAGGCAAAAGTACTGGTGACAATGACCGGACGACACCTGAATGCTGTTCGATCTACCAGTGCCGGCCGTCTCTTTGATGGAGTCAGTGCTATCCTCGGAATCCGGAGAAAATCCACTTTCGAGGGAGAAGCATCTACGGCATTAGAGTTCGCAGCAGAAGCTTACGAAAAAACAATGCAGCATCCATACGAACCCCTCATGCTTAAGCCATTTACAGAAACGGCAGAAGAACGCCTGATTCTAAATACCGGCGAATTAGTCAAAAACCTCGCAAAAAAACGTCTTGCCGGGGAAGACACCGGACAACTTGCATACGAGTTCCACCAGGAACTTGCAAGACAGATCATATCCGCAGCCCTCACAGCAAGTCATCAGACCGGAATCCGGAAAGTTGCCCTAAGCGGCGGAGTTTTCCAGAACCGCTTACTACTACGGCTGGTAGAAGAAGGCCTGGTTAAGCAAGGTCTCATCACCCTGCACCATCACCTCATTCCACCAAATGACGGAGGATTGTCACTTGGTCAGGCAGCCTACGCAATGGCATATTTACAGAAGCATGAGATAAAATAAAACCAGACTTTATGGATTTAGAAAATTAAAATCAGACATAAAAAATATTAAACAAAGTTAATCTAAAGCTATTAGAACTTACAAATAAAAGAGGAAAAGGAGGAATTACCCACATGTGTGTTGGATTATCAGCAAAAGTTGTAAAAATCAGTAACGGAACCGCCGTCGTTGACGCAGGCGGTGCAAAAAGAGAGGTTTCATCCCAGCTCCTGGAGAATCTGGAACCAGGTGATTACGTCATGGTCCACGCCGGAGTTGCGATCGCAAAGATCACCGATGAAGATGAAAGCGAGACCGATCAGCTTATGGAGGAACTGCTGTAATGGAAGAACAAAAGAAACGAACAGCCAGAGAAATCATAGAAAATTATGACGGACCGGCAGTGCGGATCATGGAAGTATGCGGAACCCATACCCATGAAATTTTCCGTCTGGGGATCCGAAAACTTTTGCCAAAGCAGGTAGAATTGATCTCAGGACCGGGATGCCCGGTCTGCGTAACACCGGTCAGCTTCATTGATGAAGCAATTTATCTGGCGTTGGAGAAGCAGGTGACGATCTGTACATTTGGCGATCTGGTCCGCGTACCGGGAAGTCAGATGAGCCTTGCCGGAGCAAGAGAAAAAGGAGCAAAGATCCATATCGTTTATTCACCGGCAGATGCGGAAAAATATGCGAAAGATCATCCGGAAGAACAGGTGACATTTTTATCCGTTGGGTTTGAGACAACGACACCTGCAGGATGCCTTTCGGTTAAACAGGCAAAGGAAGATGGAATTTCCAATTATTCCCTTCTGGTTGCCAATAAGACCATGCCGGGAGCTTATGAGGCACTCAAAGGAAGTGCCGATGTATTCTTATACCCGGGGCATGTCAATGCAATCACAGGAACCGAGCTTTGTGAACAGCTGACAGAAGAAGGCGTCAGCGGTGTGGTAGCTGGATTTACCGCAAAAGAACTGCTTACCGCACTTGCGGTTGCACTGGTGCGATTCCAGGAAGGAAAGCCGTTCTTCGTAAACTGCTATCCGAGAGTTGTCACCAGAGAAGGAAGCCGTGAGGCACAGAGGCTGGTGAATGAACTGATGGAAGGATGCGACAGCGAGTGGAGAGGTCTTGGAATCATTCCGGGATCCGGTATGCAGCTGAGAGAAGAATGGGAAGCATACGATGCCAGAAAGAAATACAATATGCCAAAGATCGAAGGAAAAGCAAATCCGGCATGCCGCTGCGGAGATGTACTGCAGGGAAAATGCAAACCGTCCGACTGCAAGGTGTTTGGCAAGGTATGTACACCGCAGCACCCGGTAGGAGCCTGCATGGTATCCGGCGAGGGCGCATGCTCGGCTTACTATATGTATGATACCAGGGGATAAAAGTCAGAAGTCTGACGCAAGCTTGCTTGCAGGAAGACTTCTGACCTTTATCCCCGCCAAAACATGAGTAAGTAGCCATTTTGCGAAGAAAAATGAGCGGATTACGAATGTTTTGAGGATTGTGAGAGCACGAAAGTGCGAAACAATCCGGTATCAGGGAAACAAAGGAATGGAACACCGACGCAAGCTTGCTTGCAGGAAGACTTCTGACCTTTATCCCCGCCAAAACATGAGTAAGTAGCCATTTTGCGAAGAAAAATGAGCGGATTACAAATGTTTTGAGGATTGTGAGAGCACGAAAGTGCGGAACAATCCGGTATCAGGGGAATGAAGGAATGGAACACCGGAACAATCCGGTATCATATATACGGAAACGATTAGGAGAGAAGGAAGTTAAAAATGGAAAATAAAATGGACAACCAGACAGTAACTATGGCACACGGAGCCGGCGGAAAGCAGACTTCAGAGCTGATCGATAAAGTATTTGCAGCACATTTTGCCAATCCGGATTTGACTGCGGATGATGCGGCAGTTCTTACACCACCAGTCGGAAAGATGGCAGTATCTACGGATGGATTTATTGTATCTCCGGCATTCTTCCCGGGAGGAAATATCGGAAAGCTTTCCATCTGCGGAACAGTTAATGACCTTGCATGTATGGGAGCAAAACCACTTTATCTGACTTGTGCATTTGTAATTGAAGAAGGATTTCCGATGGAAAAACTGGAAGAGATTGCAGCAGCAATGGAGAAAACGGCAAAAGAAGCCGGCGTCCGTATTGTATCCGGAGATACCAAGGTAGCAGGAAAGGGACAGGTAGACGGTGTATTTATCACAACAACCGGAATGGGACAGATCGAGGACGGCGTAAAAGTCGGAGGAGAACTGGCACAGCCGGGAGACGCGATCATTGTGACCGGAGATGTGGGACGCCATGGTTGTACGATCCTTCTTGCAAGAGAAGACTTCGGAATCGAAGCGGATGTGACCAGTGACTGTGCACCACTATGGCATACTGTGGAAGAAGTGATAAATGCAACACATGATCTGCATGTCATCCGTGATGCGACAAGAGGTGGAGTTGGAACAGTACTTTATGAGATTGCGGGACAAAGTAATGTTGGAATCCGTCTGAATGCTGAAAAAGTTCCGGTTGCACCGGAAGTGAAGGGAGTCTGCGGAATGCTTGGACTGGAGCCGCTTTACCTTGCATGTGAAGGAAGAATGGTCATTATGGCACCAAAAGCAGAGGCAGAAAAGATTGTAGAAGTACTGCACAAATGTCCGTATTCACAGAATGCGGCAATTATCGGAGAAGTAACTGCAGAGCAGCCGGGAAAAGTAGTCATGACTACAGAAATCGGAACGCAGGCACTTCTTCCACAGCCGGGCGGGGAATTGCTGCCACGTATCTGCTAAACAATCTGAAATGCGGAATCGGTGACATTTCAAAAAGAAAGGAGACTTTTCATGGACACCAGAGTAGCAGTCATTTCAATTATTGTGGAGAATCCTGCCGCGATTGAGGAACTGAACCATTACCTGCATGAAGCAGGAGAGTATATCATTGGAAGAATGGGAATTCCGTACCGGGAGAAGGGAATTAATATCATCAGCATCGCCATTGATGCACCGCAAGATATGATCAGTGCTTTGTCAGGGAAGATCGGGCGTCTGAATGGGGTATCCACAAAAACAGCGTACTCGAACGTCATTACGAAAGCGGAGGAAAAAGAGGAATGAAAAAGATAGCAGTGTACGGAAAAGGCGGGATCGGAAAATCCACAACTGTATCCAATCTTGCGGTGGCACTTGCCGAAAAAGGATACAAGGTCATGCAGATCGGCTGTGATCCGAAGGCGGATTCGACCATCCAGCTCCGACACGGAAAGGAGATTCCGACCGTACTGGAAATGTTCCAACAGAAGAAACAGAATCTAAAACTGGAAGATATGGTTACGGTTGGCTATGCAGGTGTGGTCTGTGTAGAAGCAGGTGGACCGACACCGGGACTTGGATGTGCAGGACGCGGGATTATCACCGCCCTTGAGAAGCTGGAAGAAACCGGTGCTTATGAGACCTACCAGCCGGATATCGTGTTATATGATGTACTTGGTGATGTAGTCTGCGGTGGCTTTTCCATGCCAATGCGAAAAGGCTATGCGGATCAGGTATTCATCATCACATCCGGTGAAAATATGGCGATCCATGCCGGGGCCAATATTGCAATGGCAGTAGAGAATTTCAGGAACCGGGGATATGCTTCCCTTGGTGGTATTATTTTAAATAAAAGAGAGGTTCCGAGAGAGGAAGAAAAGGTACGGGAGCTTGCAGAGGATTTTCACACGCAGATCATTGGACGGCTTGACCGGAGCGAACTTGTGATGGAAGCAGAAGAAGCCGGCAAGGTTCTGTTGGAATACGCACCGGATTCTCAGATGGCAGAGGAATACCGGAAGCTGGCAGATCAGATCCTTGCAGTGTGCGGAGAGGAGAGACCATGTTAAAACGGGTAGGACATCCGGTGGATGAAAAAGGCGCGGCAGTAGCCATCAAGGATGCCGCATTTCCGGTTCCATTTGCACCGGGGCTTGAATTTAACTCGCCGGTTCACGGCAACTGGAACATCGTACATACCGGAATGCTGATGCCGGAGGCAAGACAGATCTATGTCTGTGCAGATAACTGCATGCGAGGTGTGGTGCTGACAGCGGCGGAAATGAATGCGGCTGACCGGTTTTCCTTTGTGATCGTAAAAGAAGAGAATCTGTTAAATGGAAATCTGGAGGACATCACCATCGAAGGCGTGACGGATGTGCTGAATAAGTTGGAAGAAAAACCGAAAGCAGTTCTTTTATTTACCGTCTGTCTGCATCATTTTCTGGGATGCGATCTGGAACGGGTGTATCAGGAACTGGAAGAGAGGTTCCCAAAGATTACCTTTATCCGCTGTTATATGGATCCGATCATGCAGAAGCATGGACCGACACCGGATCAGAAGCTGCGAAAAGCGATTTATGAACCACTTCCAAAGCGAAAAGCAGATGAAAAAGCCGTGAGTTTTCTCGGCAGTGATTTCGTACTGGAAAAAAATGCAGATCTGAAACGAATCGTCCGGGCACATCAGGGAATCTTCCGGGAACTGCCGGGATGTAAAAGCTGGGAAGACTATCTGGCACTTTCCGAAGGGAAACTTTTTATATCTTCTTATCCACCATCTAAGTATGGTGCGGAAGCGCTTTCAGAGCGTCTGAAACGACCATACCTGTATCTGCCGGGCAGTTTTGATTATGAAGAGATCACAGCACAGCTGGAAAATTTCTGCCAGGCAATGGGCTATGGAAAGCTGGAGGAAACGATTTCAGTAGAAGAGGAAATTGCTGCCTGCGAAAAGGCACTGGAGAAGGCGCATGAGGTGATCGGAGACACTGCGGTTGCCATTGATTATCTGTACCATCCACGTCCACTGGGACTTGCAAAGCTTCTGCTTACTCATGGCTTCCGGGTAATACGGATCTATCTGGATTCCATCAGTCCGGAAGAAAAAGCGGAATTTGAGTGGTTGAAGGAGCATGCACCGGATCTGCAGTTGATTGCAACGATCCAGGTGAAAATGCGTGTGCTTCCGAGAACATCGGATGAAAGAATACTGGCGATCGGACAGAAGGCGGCGTGGTTTACAGGAAGTCCGTATTTTGTCAATATGGTACAGGGCGGCGGTCTTTACGGATTTGACGGGATCCGCAGGACGGCAGAGCTTATGGCCGAAGCATTTACCGAAGAAAAAGACACGGAAGATCTGGTTGTGCGAAAAGGATGGGGGTGTGAAAGCTGTATATGAGACAATCTTATCGAATCATACCAATTTATACAGCGGATGTTTCCGGTGTGTGTTCTGCACTTTATGAGCTTGGTGGCATGACAATCATGCACGACCCGTCCGGATGCAATTCGACCTACAACACTCACGATGAGATCCGCTGGTACGATCAGGACAGTCTGATCTATATTTCCGGTCTGACAGAAATTGATGCGATCATGGGAAATGATGAAAAATTTCTGGATGATATCAAAGAGGCAGCAAGGGAGCTGCATCCGAAATTTATTGCCCTTGCAGGATCCCCAATTCCGTATATGAATGGAACCGATTTTCCGGCACTGGCACAGGTACTGGAAGAAGAAACCGGGATTCCTGCATTTGCAGTACCGACGAACGGAATGCATGATTATGTGTATGGGGCAGGAATTGCATTAGAGGAGATCGCGAAAAGATTTACCGGGGAAAAGACGGGCCGGATTCAGGCACGCACCGTCAATCTGCTTGGTGTGACACCACTGGACTTTGGACCGGTATCTCGTGTAGAGGTGCTGAAAGAGAACCTGAAAGCCTGTGGATGGAAGGTGCTGTCTACCTGGGCAATGGGAGATGAACTGGATGCATTTTTGCAGGCAGGAGAAGCAGAGGTGAATCTGGTGGTATCTTCGGTCGGGCTTCGTGCGGCGAAAGTACTGGAAGAAAAGTTCGGAACCCCGTATGTGATTGGAACGCCGATTGGTTCTTATACAGAGCGGATTGCGAAAGCACTGGAAGAAAAAGAGCAGATATCATATCGAAAGGATCGGATGCAGGGTGAAATTGAAGAAATCATGGAGCAGAAGGGAAACAGAAATCCGGCATCGGGAGAAGAAATAAAGAAGCCTGAAGCGGCAGGCAGACAAAAGAAAGTGACTCTGATCGGAGAACCGGTGACCATGGAATCTCTGGCAGCAGGGATCGAACAGAAATATGGCTGTCCGGTGGAAGTTCTCTGCCCGCTGGAAAAAACAGAAGGTCTGCTTTGCAGACAGGACAGATGGATCTGTGGGGAAGAAGAGATGGAAGAAGCATTGAAAGATGCAGAAATCATTGTAGCGGATCCATTGTATCAGCCAATCTGTCCGAAGCATTGTATGTTTTATGAACTGCCGCATATTGCATTTTCCGGAAGAATTTATCTGAAAAGGATTCCGGTGCTGGGACAACTGATTTAGATGCGGTAAAAATGGATCAAATTCTCACAAAAGAGATTGATCCATTTTTTGTTTCCGTTTTTTCTATAACAGGAAATTGCATTTCCTGTTATTAAAAGGTCTCCGGCAGGTTTCAAAATATTGTCATGATCAATTTTGTGACAGAAAAATTAAATAAAGCATTAAAAACAGTATCTTTTTTGCGAAAGAACTGATATAATTTAACATAAATCATTTAATTATGAGAGGATGTTTGTGGTTTTAGAAATCATATTATGGATAATAAGGTTCTTTTTCGGAGCTGGCATCTTCAGCTTCTTACATATTGTCATCGATAAATTAACATACGGGAAAAGCGCAATATGTGCAAAGAGCAAGAGGATTGCGAGATATTTCTTAGTGGAATTAACAGGCGGAGTATCCATGACCGGTTGTGCGATTGTATATGGTTGCGGGAAAATGGGTGTGATTTCACTAAGAGGCGCAGTTTTTTTTATATATTTGGGAATACTGTTTGTGATTGCCTTGGTTGACTGGCATATACAGATGATTTATGATCGATTTCATATTATGATCTTGATACTTGCGGTTTTGGACTTTATGCTTTATCCGGAGATGGGAATTGCTACAAGACTGACCGGTATGGGAATCATATCAGTGCCGATGCTGGTGCTGGCACTTGCAATTCCAGGGGCTTTCGGAGGCGGAGATATCAAGCTGATGTCGGTAAGCGGATTGCTTATTGGTGGCGCGTCAATGATATGTGCAATGTGTATTGGGATTATAACAGGAGGTGCTTATGTGACACTGATGCTGATACGAAAGAGGATGAATAAAACAGATCAGTTTGCGTTTGGACCATTTCTTGCGTTTGGACTTGCAACTGCAATTTTTCTGGGAGATAAGATGGCAGTGTGGTATCTGCAGTTTGGGGCGGTATAGGCAGAAAATGATTTGCGTGTGGAATTGTGCAGATTAAGTATGGACGGATAAGGGCTGGTATGATAGTATAAATGCGGAAAATTTGTATATTTTGAAAAATATATCATAGGAGTAGAAAATTATCGTGGGAGCTTTAAATATAAAAAAAGGTACAAAAATGATATGCTACCCTCATATAGGACAATGAAATATAAAAGTCCTATATGGGGGTATTTTCATGTTCAGAAAGAGTAAGATAGAACCAGTAGAAAAAGTAAAAATAGTCGAACGCTACCTTGCAGGAGAAATTGGCATACGGCAAGCAGGAAAAGAATTGGGAGTTGATCATCATAGTATTCGAAATTGGATTTCTATTTATCAGTATGATGGACCAACTGGATTACTCAATCAACCGAAAACAGATCTTATTCAAAAGATTTAAAAATATCTGCTATAAATGATTATCTTAACGGAGAAGGATCTCTTCAGGATATTTGCACAAAATACGGAATTCGTTCACACAGACAGCTTTCCGATTGGATTAAGGTGTATAATTCTGGTGGAATATTAAAAACATCCACTGGAGGTGCTTACATGAAAAAAGCAAAGAACACTACACTTGATGAGAGATTAAAAATAGTAACAGATTGTCTTGCAAATGATAAGAATTATGGTGCAATGGCACTCAAATATGATTGTTCCTATCAACAAGTTCGCAATTGGGTAATACGATACGAAAAGATGGGTCAAGCGGGTCTGGAAGACAGACGTGGACGTCGTATAGCTTCTCTTCCAAGCAGAACACCTGAAGAAGAGCTACGTGACAAGATAGCTGAACTGGAAAGAAGAAATCTAGACTTACAAATGGAGAATGATCTGTTAAAAAAAGTCAGAGAACTGGAAAGGAGGGGGCGCTATCTTTAATCCATCGGTTAGCCGTTTATCTGAGTGCTATTTTAGATTTATATGATAAAAGGATTGTTTCCTTTAAAATCAGCGATCATAATGATAATCCATTAGTTATGGACACGTTTGATGAGGCTGTTCGTCAGGAGCCAGATGCACACCCATTAGTTCATTCTGATCGAGGTTTTCAATATACAAGTGCACAGTTTTATACTAGATTAAAAAAACATCATATGAAGCAGAGTATGTCTAGAGTTGCCACTGTATTGACAATGGAAGGGTTTTGGGGAATTGCAGCATAAAATATCGCCAGCCATAGCATGGCTGACGATACAAAAATTTATTATTTTTTATTGTCCTCTTGACGGGGAGCATACCAGAAATGATCTGAAAAGTATGGTTCCTTTTTGAAAAAGCGAGGGAGAAAGAAGAGACTTTCCCTGTGAAGTTTCTGATAAATATCAGGAAATCTTACACCGGCAAAGATACCACTTCTCGATCAGTCCGATCAGAGCATAGAGCAGCATGGCGATCACGCAGAGGATGCAGATGCTCATCAGCAGCCAGTCGAGCTTGAAGACCTGACTGCCGTAGATGATCATATAGCCAAGTCCTTCCCTGCCGCCGATAAATTCTCCGATGATTACGCCCACCAGACAGAGCCCGATATTGACCTTCATGGTGCTGATGATCGCCGGAATGCAGCTTGGAATCACGACTTTGGAGAGGGCGTGGAGCCGGTTCCCGTGGAGGGTGTAGATCAGCATGATCTTATCCGGGTCGACTTCGGAAAATTCAGAATAAAGATTCAGGATGCTTCCGAAGATCGCAACGGACATTCCGGCAATGATGATGGTTGTGCGGTTTGCGCCGAGCCAGACAATAAGCAGCGGGGCAAGGGCGGATTTTGGCAGGCTGTTCAGCACCACCAGATAAGGCTCCAGGATTTCCGAAAGCTTCCGGAAGAGCCAGAGAAGGACGGTGACAAAAAGGCTGAAGAAGATTACCAGGATAAAACTGACCAGGGTTTCGTAAAGAGTCACTCCGATATGACGGAAAATACTGCCGTCACCGGTCATTTCCAGAAAACACAGAGCAATCCGGGAAGGACTGCTGAAAATGAAAGAGTCGATCAGTCCTGCATTTGCCGAAAATTCCCAGAGAAAGAGGAATGTCAGCAAGATGGAGACTCTGGAAACAGCAATGATCCGTTTATGTCTGCGGTGCATATTCAGGTAATGCAGCTGGTTTTTTGAAAGTTCATTCATCCGGGTTCAGCTCCTTCCAGATCAGATTAAAATAAGTCTTAAATTCCGGGGCATTGCGGCGGGCAAGCGGGGAAAGTCCCGGATCAGAAAAGGAAACATTGACTGTCTGCCCAATGGTTGCCGGACGGCTTGTGAGAACAAGGATCCGGTCAGCAAGACTGACCGCTTCGGCAAGGTCATGGGTGACAAGGATCGCTGTTTTTTTCTCCTTTTTGATAATCTGCCCGATATCATCACTGACATTTAACCGGGTCTGATAATCCAAGGCAGAAAAAGGTTCATCCAAAAGCATGATATCCGGCTTCAGGACCAGCGTGCGGATCAACGCGGCTCTCTGGCGCATTCCTCCGGAAAGTTCGGATGGTTTTGCATTTGCAAAGGCATTCAGGCCGTATTGTGTAAGAAGGGCTCTTGCCAGTGCGCGGGAACGGGCAGTCAGTGCATGCTGGATCTCGAGACCGAGAAGAACGTTCTGATAGATGGTACGCCACTCAAGAAGTTCATCCTTTTGCAGCATATATCCGATGCAGGAGGTATTGTCCGGGTGATAGCTTCCGTTTATTTTGATGAGACCTTTTTCCGGTGTAAGCAGGCCGGCGATCAGGTGGAGCAGCGTGGATTTTCCGCACCCGGAGGGACCGACCAGAGCAATAAATTCCCCTTCGCGGACCGAAAAGGTGATGTCTTTCAGGGCGTAGGTTTCTCCTTCCAGTGTATGGTAAGCATAATGAACGTTTTTCAGTTCCAGTGCATATTGCATGATAATCCTCCAGATACAGAAACGATCATAAGTCTTTTACTTACAGTTTATGAGAAATAAAAAAAAGCGTGTGTGCATCTGGCTGGAATGGAGCGGAAAAAGAAAAACAGAGCAGAAAAGATATTGTGCGAAGAGAACAGCTGCACTATAATAAGAAACAAATCTGCAATATGAGGAGAGATGAACAGATGCAGAAAAAGAATTACCAGAAAGAACTGGATAAAAAGATAGAACAGATCGTATCGGAAAAGAAGGTTCCACGTCTGTTCCTTCACAGCTGTTGTGCACCATGCAGCAGTTATGTGCTGGAATATCTGTCGGAATATTTTGAGATTACGGTTTTTTATTACAATCCGAATATTTTTCCGGAATCCGAATTTGAAAAACGGATCCACGAACAGGAGAAGCTGATCCGTGAGCTTCCGGCGAAACATACGATCCATTTTCAGGCGGGAAATTATGACAGTGAAAAATTTTACGAGATGGCGAAGGGACTGGAGATGATTCCGGAAGGTGGAGAGCGGTGCTTCAGGTGTTATGAGCTCAGACTCCGGGAAGCTGCGAGATTTGCAAAAGAAGGCAGATATGATTATTTCACCACAACCCTTTCCATCAGCCCGCTGAAAAATGCACAGAAGCTGAATGAGATTGGTGAGCGGCTTTCCGGGGAATATGGAGTGGCTTATCTGGTTTCGGATTTTAAAAAGAGAAATGGATATAAGCGTTCAACCGAGCTGTCAAAGATTTACGGACTTTACCGACAGGACTATTGTGGCTGTATTTATTCCAAAAATCAGAGAGAACGGGAAAAGAAACTTCGGGAGGAAGAGGAAAGTTCTGTGAAAAGTTAAGAGGGGAACTTTACAGAATCCGACATTCTATGGTACACTAAAGCACAGAATTATGTTGAAGAAAAGAGGGAAAGCTATGGCACAGTTATGGGGAGGACGTTTTACGAAAGAAACCGACAAACTGGTTTATAATTTCAATGCGTCCATTTCATTTGATAAACGATTTTATGAGCAGGATATCCAGGGCAGCAAGGCGCATGTTATGATGCTTGCGAAGCAGGGGATCCTGACAGACGATGAGAAGCAGCAGATTCTGGACGGACTGGAAAGCATCCGCAGGGATGTAGAGAGCGGAAAGCTTGAGATTACAGAGGAATACGAAGATATCCACAGCTTTGTAGAGGCAAATCTGATCGACCGGATCGGGGATGCAGGAAAGAAGCTGCATACCGGAAGAAGCCGTAATGACCAGGTTGCACTGGATATGAAGCTTTATACAAGAAGTGAGATCACCGCACTGCAGGGACTGGTTGTGGATATGCTTCGCGAACTTCTTGCGATCATGAAGGACAACACCGAGACGATCATGCCTGGATTTACCCATCTGCAGAAAGCGCAGCCGATCACACTGGCACACCATATGGGTGCTTATTTTGAAATGTTCAAAAGAGACCATATGCGTCTGAAAGATATTTACAAAAGAATGAATACCTGTCCGCTTGGATCCGGAGCACTTGCAGGAACCACTTATGATCTGGACAGAGCATACACCGCAGAGCTTCTCGGATTTGACGGACCGACACTGAACAGTATGGATTCGGTATCGGACCGTGATTATCTGATCGAGCTGATGAGTGCTTTATCTACGATTATGATGCATTTAAGCCGCTTCTCAGAAGAAGTGATTATCTGGAATTCCAATGAATACCAGTTTGTCGATATCGATGACAGCTACAGCACCGGAAGCAGTATCATGCCACAGAAGAAGAATCCGGATATTGCGGAACTTGTTCGTGGAAAGACAGGACGTGTATACGGTGCACTGACTTCGATCCTGACTACAATGAAAGGAATTCCGCTTGCTTACAATAAAGATATGCAGGAGGACAAAGAGCTGGTATTTGATGCCATCGATACCGTGAAAGGATGCCTGGCTTTATTTACCGGAATGCTCGCAACCATGAAGTTCAACAAAGAACGTATGCTGGAAAGCTGCAGACACGGATTTACCAATGCAACAGATGCAGCTGACTATCTGGTAAATCACGGGGTACCGTTCCGTGATGCACATGGAATCGTAGGAAAGCTGGTACTTTATTGCATCGATAAGAAGATTGCGTTAGATGATATGTCACTGGAAGAATATAAAGAGATCTCTCCGGTATTTGAAGAAGATATTTATGATGCGATCAGCATGGAGACCTGTGTCAATAAGAGAAATACGATCGGTGCACCTGGACCGGAAGCTATGAAAAAGGTGATCGCGCTTCACGAAGCGTATCTGGAAGAGTGCTAATCGTTATAAGGAAAATGAGCATTGCTGGTCACAGGTACTGGGAACAGTAACATGAGCGTTAATAAGTAGACATAGTTTTTCAATTGTCAGGGTTGAAAAATGTTGGAAAATGCGCTATGATATACAAATCACGCGTACAAATGTGCGCATCAAAAAGACAAAACAGGAAATGAGGACATAAAAATGGATCAGAAATTAAGAGTAGGTATTCTTGGTGCAACAGGAATGGTAGGACAGAGATTTATCTCTCTGCTGGAAAATCATCCGTGGTTTGAGGTAGTAACACTGGCTGCAAGCCCGCGTTCCGCAGGAAAGACATATGAAGAAGCAGTCGGAGACCGCTGGAAAATGGACACTCCGATGCCGGAAGCAGTCAAGAAGATCGTTGTACATAATGTCAACGAAGTAGAAGAAGTTGCAAAGACAGTTGACTTTGTATTCAGTGCAGTTGATATGTCAAAAGATGAGATTCGTGCGATCGAGGAAGCATACGCAAAGACAGAGACACCGGTTGTATCTAATAACAGTGCCCACAGATGGACACCGGATGTACCGATGGTAATCCCGGAAGTAAACCCGGAACATTTTGCAGTCATCGAAGACCAGAAAAAGCGTCTTGGAACTACAAGAGGATTTATCGCAGTAAAACCAAACTGTTCGATCCAGAGCTATGCGCCTTGCCTTGCAGCATGGAAAGAATTCGGACCGAAAGAATTGGTTGTTACAACCTACCAGGCAATTTCAGGTGCAGGAAAGACCTTTAAAGACTGGCCGGAAATGGTAGAAAATATCATTCCATTCATTGGTGGAGAAGAAGAAAAGAGCGAGCAGGAACCACTTCGTGTTCTTGGCAGAGTTGAAAATGGACAGATCGTAAAAGCAGATTCTCCGAAGATCACATGCCAGTGTGTACGTGTACCGGTTCTTAACGGACATACCGCTGCCGTATTTATCAATTTTGAAAAGAAACCAACCAAAGAGCAGCTGATCGAAAAACTGGAAAGTTTCAAAGGCTTCCCGCAGGAAGCAGAGCTTCCGAGTGCACCGAAGCAGTTCATCCGCTATATGACAGAAGACAACCGTCCGCAGGTGAAACTGGATGTAGATTATGAGAACGGAATGGGAATTTCTATCGGACGACTCAGAGAAGATTCCCTTTACGATTATAAATTTATCGGACTTTCCCACAATACAGTCCGCGGTGCGGCAGGAGGAGCTGTTCTCTGTGCTGAAACACTGACTGCAAAAGGCTTTATCACAAAGAAATAGCTTTTGCAGGAAAGTTTAAAAGAAGTTAACTTTTCTTTCTTCTGATTCAGTGGTAGAATGAAATTATACCAGTGTAAAGGAAGAGTGAAGGTGGGCTAATATGAAAAAAGAAATGCAGAACTATACACAGAACAGAGAACTGTCCTGGCTGAAGTTCAATCAGAGGGTACTGGAGGAAGCAAAGGATTCTTCAGTACCCCTTCTTGAAAGAATGAAGTTTGTATCCATTTTTACAAGCAACCTGGATGAATTTTTTATGATCCGCGTAGGAAGCCTGTATGATATGTCGCTTACGGATAACAGCACGATCGACAGCCGTTCGGGGATGAATCCGAAAGAGCAGCTGGATGCTATCTTTGCGGCTGTAGCACCATTGTATAAAGAGCGGGACAAGACTTACTCGGAGATCAAGAAGCTGCTGAATCCATACGGTGTCTGTGGACTATCGATAAAAGAGCTGGAGCAGCAGGAAAAGAAGTATGTGAAAAAGTACTTCAAAGACCAGATCCTACCGATCCTGTCTCCACAGATCGTGGATGCCAATCATCCATTCCCACATCTGCTCAATAAGGAACTGTATGTGATCGCAAGTCTGAAGCAGAATGGAACTTCCATGATTGGAATCGTACCGGTTCCACAGTTTGTGTCAGATATTTTATATCTTCCGGGCCATGATATCCGTTATATCCGTATGGAAAAGGTGATCATGGAATATCTGGATGTGGTGTTCGACAAATACGAGGTATCGAACAAGAATTATATCTGCGTGACAAGGAATGCAGATGTGTCGCCGGATGATGAGGCACTGGAGATCAATGATGATTTCCGCCTGCTGATGCAGGAAACCCTTCACAAGCGCCGCAGAATGGCAGTGGTCCGCATGGAGACAGCGGAGCCGCTGGATAAGGAACTGGAAAAGTATTTCTGTGATAAATTTAAGATCACACCGGCACAGATCTACCGGACCAAGATGCCAATGAAGCTGGATTATATTTTTTCGATTATGGATAAGGTTCCGGCATCGCTGAAACGTTCTCTGATCGACGAACCGTTTACTCCGCAGCCGTCCCGCTATCTGACGGATGGAAAAGTGATTCCGCAGGTAAAGAAAAAAGATATACTTCTTTCTTATCCGTATGAGAGTATGGATCCGTTTCTGCGTATGATCAAGGAAGCGGCTTATGATCCGACCGTTCTTACGATCAGGATCACAATCTACCGTCTGGCAAAGAAGGCACGGTTGGTAGAGTACTTATGTGCAGCGGCCGAGAACGGCAAAGAGGTTACGGTTTTGATCGAGCTGAGAGCCAGATTCGATGAACAGAACAATATTGACTGGTCCGAACGTCTGGAAGAAGCAGGATGCCGTGTGATTTACGGATTTGAAGGTTATAAGGTGCATTCCAAGATCTGCCTGATCACTTACCGGAACCGCAACAATATCGAATACATTACGCAGGTGGGAACCGGAAACTACAATGAAAAGACAGCGACGATGTATACGGATGTGTCGCTGATCACAGCGGATAAGGGAATCGGAGAGGATGCAGCCGTCTTCTTCAAGAATATGTCCATTGGCAATCTCAATGGAAGCTATCAGCACATTATTGTTTCACCGACCAGTCTGAAACCAAAGGTGCTTTCGCTGATGGACGAGGAGATCAAAAAGGGAACGAACGGACGGATCATCATGAAGATGAATTCTGTGACGGATGTAGATTTTATCCAGAAGGTTTCCGAGGCATCAAATGCAGGGGTGAAGGTGGATCTGATCGTCCGTGGGATCTGCTGTATTCTTCCAGGAGTCAAAGGGTACACAGAGAATCTCCGTGTGACCAGTATTGTCGGACGTTATCTTGAGCATCCGCGTATTTTCCTTTTTGGAACCGGAGCGGATCAGAAAATCTATATCGGTTCCGCAGATATGATGACGCGTAATACGGAAAAACGCGTGGAAGTGGCATGTCCGGTTTACGATGAAACTATCAGGAAACAGCTGACACATATGCTGAAGATCATGCTTACGGACAATGTAAAAGCGCGGGAATTAAAGAGTGACGGCAAATACTACAAGAAAGAAAAAGGAACTTCAAAAGTCAATTCCCAGGAATATTTTATGCGTGAAGCAATCACCGTCAGACATCCGGAAGGACGGACAAAACAAAGCTTCGTTGATAAAATCCGGAAGATTTTTCGAAGAAAATAATTTGTTTTATGTTCTGAATATGATATGATAAAAAAGTGGAGCTGGTATCAGCTTCACTTTTTAAACGCTGTGAGAGTTGCTATAGCGTGAAAATACAGGAGTACAAAATTATTATATGGGTAAATCGGTATATATTGCAGAAAAGCCGAGTGTGGCACAGGAATTTGCCAAGGCACTGCATTTGAAGTTGAAAAGAAAGGACGGATATTTGGAATCAGATGAGGCGATCGTAACCTGGTGTGTTGGTCATCTTGTCACGATGAGTTATCCGGAAGTATATGATGAAAAGTATAAGAGATGGTCTTTGCAGACACTGCCATTCATTCCGCAGGAATTTCTCTATGAGGTGATACCGGGAGTAAAGAAGCAGTTTGAGATCGTAAAAGGAATACTGACCAGGAAGGACGTAGACCGGATTTATGTCTGTACCGACTCGGGAAGAGAAGGAGAATACATTTACCGTCTGGTGGAACAGATGGCAGACGTAAAAGGGAAAGAACGCCGGCGTGTGTGGATCGATTCCCAGACGGAGGAAGAAATCCTCAGAGGAATCCGTGAGGCGAAGGATCTGTCAGAATATGATAATCTGTCAGCTTCGGCTTATCTCCGTGCGAAGGAAGATTATCTGATGGGAATCAACTTTTCCAGACTTCTGACACTCAAATATGGAAACAGCATTTCTAATTATCTTGGGAATAAATACACGGTTGTATCTGTCGGACGAGTGATGACCTGTGTCCTTGGAATGGTCGTAAGGCGGGAACGGGAGATCCGTGAATTTGTTAAAACGCCGTTCTATCGTGTGATCGAATCGGTAAATGTAGACGGACATACTTTTACCGGTGAGTGGCGTGCAGTGAAAGGTTCGGCTTATTTTGAGTCTCCAAAGCTCTACAAAGAGAATGGATTTAAAGAGAAAGAGGAGGCCAAAAAGCTGATAGCTGTTTTGAAAGAGGGAACATCCCCTCTTACCTGCCGGATTGTATCCATCGAAAAGAAAAAAGAGAAAAAGAATCCGCCACTTCTGTTTAACCTTGCAGAACTTCAGAACGAATGCTCCAAACGGTTCAAGATCAGTCCGGATGAAACGCTCCGCATTGTGCAGGAGCTTTACGAGAAGAAGCTTGTCACCTATCCGAGAACAGACGCCAGAGTGCTTTCGACGGCAGTATCAAAGGAGATTACAAAGAACCTGAACGGGCTGAGTAAATACCAGATGGCTGCACCATATATGCAGGATATTCTGCATTACGGAGCATATAAAAATCTGGCAAAGACGCGTTATGTCAATGACAAGCAAATCACGGATCATTATGCGATCATCCCGACAGGACAGGGACTTTCAGCATTGAATTCGGTATCTGCAACAGCTCATCATGTGTATGATGTGATCGTCCGGAGGTTTCTGAGTATTTTCTATCCTCCGGCAGTTTATCAGAAAGTGGCGTTGGTAACACAGATCGGAAAAGAACAGTTTTTCTCCAACTTCCGTGTACTTGCGGAAGAAGGATATCTGAAGGTGGCAGGGGTCCCTGCCCCAAAGAAAAATGCAAATGGAAATGACGCGGAAGGAGATGGAAGTGATAACAATGTGGATCTGGATGCCGCATTTTTTGCATCCATCCAGAAGTTAAAAAAAGGTGATATCCTGGATGTGAAATCACTGGATATCAAAGAGGGAGAAACTTCACCGCCGAAGAGATACAATTCCGGTTCCATGATCCTTGCGATGGAAAATGCAGGTCAGCTGATCGAGGATGAGGAACTTCGTGCGCAGATCAAAGGAAGCGGGATCGGAACCAGTGCGACCAGGGCGGAGATCCTGAAAAAGCTCTTCAATATCAAATATCTGGCACTGAATAAAAAGACGCAGGTGATCACACCGACGCTTCTTGGAGAAATGATCTATGATGTGGTGTTGAATTCTATCCGTTCACTTCTAAATCCGGAGCTGACGGCAAGCTGGGAAAAGGGGCTTAACTATGTGGCAGAGGGAGAAATTACATCGGATGAATATATGACAAAACTGGATCATTTTATTGTCAGCAGAACCAACGGGGTACTGGGACTGAATAACCAGTATCAGTTAAGAAGCTGCTATGACAGGGCAGCAGCATTTTATAAAAAAGAAACCAAAGGCAGAGCATCGAAAGGAAAGAAAGAATGAAAGAAATGACGGTTAAAGAAATGTATACGCTGGAAGAGACAATCGCAAAGGATTTGTTTGAAGGAGTGACCTACCCGTGGGAAGTACTTCCGAAAATCAGCAGTTTTATCCTGGAACTGGGTGCGTCTCTTCCGGAAGAAGAGTATGAAAAACGTGGAGAAAATGTGTGGGTTGCCAGATCCGCAAAGGTTGCACCGACTGCATTTATCGGCGGCCCGGCGATCATCGGAAAGGACGCAGAGGTAAGACACTGTGCGTTTATCCGTGGAAATGCGATCGTAGGAGAAGGGGCAGTTGTCGGAAATTCTACCGAGCTGAAAAATGTGGTCCTCTTCAATAAAGTACAGGTTCCACATTATAATTATGTGGGGGATTCAATCCTTGGATACAAGTCACATATGGGAGCAGGTTCTATCACATCTAATGTGAAATCCGATAAAAAACTGGTGGTTGTAAAGACGCCGGAAGGAAATATCGAGACCGGTATGAAAAAGTTCGGCGCGATGCTGGGTGACCATGTAGAAGTTGGATGTGGCACCATTCTGAACCCGGGAAGTGTAGTAGGACCGCATACCAATATTTATCCACTTTCTTCGGTGAGAGGATTTGTGCCGGGAGGAAGTATTTACAAATGTGCAGGTGAAGTGGTTGAAATGAGACAGGAGTAATGACGGATGAAGCTTACAATACTTGGAACGGGAAATGCAACAGTAACGGAATGCTATAATACATGTTTTGCCCTCTCGGATGGAAACAGGCATTTTCTGGTGGATACCGGCGGCGGAAACCGTATTTTAAAGGTGTTAAAAGACACCGGGATCCAGCTGGAAGACATTCACGATATTTTTATTACCCATGAACATATCGATCATCTTCTGGGCGTGATCTGGCTGATACGGATGATCGGGCAGAAGAAGATCGACCAGGGAAAATATGAGGGGAATCTGCGGATCTACTGCCATGAAGAGCTGGCAAGATCAATCCGCATGATCGCAGAACTTACGATCCAGAAAAAGGTGACGAAATATTTTGATGACCGGATTCTTTTTGTGCCGGTGCATCACGGAGAGACAAAGGAAATCCTTGGCTGTCCGGTCACCTTTTTCGATATTTTTTCCACGAAGGCAAAGCAGTTCGGTTTTACGATGCTGCTTCCGAACGGAGTGAAGTTTACCTGCTGCGGTGACGAACCGTACAATGAGAAAGATTATGAATTTGTGAAAGGCAGCGACTGGCTGACCCATGAGGCGTTCTGCCTGTATGGAGATGCAGATAAGTTCAAGCCTTATGAAAAGCACCACAGTACTGTGAAAGAAGCATGTCAGCTTGCCGAGGAGCTTCAGATTCCGCATCTGATCCTGTATCATACGGAAGAGATGCATCTTAAGGAGAGGAAAGAGCTTTATACGCGGGAAGGACGGGAGTACTATCACGGGAAGTTGTTTGTGCCGGATGATCTTGAGGTGTTTGAGCTTTAGATTGCAGGACGGGCAGTCTGCGGGAAAATAGAAGGCGGACGCGCTTTTAATAAAATAAACCGGACAGATTTAGTTGTGCAGGGCATTCCGATGAGCCTCCGAATGCGAAAATTATGTCAGCAATGGCTTCCATAATTTTTAAGTCTCATCTTCATTGCACAAAAGACAATCTGTCCGGCTTATTTTATCTCAGTCGAGAAGACTCCCACCTTTTCAGGTAGTGAGTAATAGCAAATTTGTCTCAGTGGGAGTCAAATCTCCGACTGAGATAAACGCTCCGCGAGGATGCGCAGTGATTCTGATAGGAATATGTCAGCTTCGCTGACCAGAATCACGCGCCAAGTCTCACGGATGTTCGACTTGAATAAAAGCGCTGTGCGCTGGCTATGAGGGACAGACCTTGGGCGCTGGAGAGTTAAGCTGTGATGCGAGAGAAGGGGAGATATCCTGCGCAAAGAGGAGAAATTATGAGCGGTTCAGAAGGGGAGGGGGAAAGAGAAGAAGTGTTCTGGTTGTGGGGGAAGGGGGAGATGTGGTATGATGGGGGAGTCAGAAGCTTTGGGGATCTGGGCGAGAAAGGTTTTCGGGAGGGGTTCGGTTTCTTCTCCGGGGAAGGTGAGACGTGTGGATCTGATTTAAAAATGTAGTTGACAAACCAGAACATATGTACTAATATAGAACCAGAACAAACATTCGTTCGATGGAGAGCGTGGGCGAAGAATCTGGGATAAGGAGATTAATGATGGCGAATAATACAATGAATGATGAGAATAAAAAGAAAGCATTAGACGCAGCAATTGCAAAGCTTGAGAAAGATTTTGGTAAGGGAGCAGTTATGAAGCTGGGTGATCCGGCGGCACAGGTGCATGTTGAGACGGTTCCGACCGGTTCTCTGAGCCTGGATCTGGCACTTGGTGTTGGCGGCGTTCCGAAAGGACGTATTATTGAAATTTATGGACCTGAATCAAGTGGTAAGACGACAGTTGCATTACATATGATCGCAGAAGTACAGAAAAGAGGCGGCATTGCGGGATTTATCGATGCAGAGCATGCACTGGATCCGGTATATGCGAAGAATATCGGTGTAGATATTGATGAACTTTACATTTCACAGCCAGACAGCGGAGATCAGGCATTGGAGATCACTGAGACAATGGTACGTTCCGGTGCGATTGACATTATCGTAGTCGATTCTGTTGCAGCACTTGTTCCGAAGCAGGAGATTGAGGGGGATATGGGTGATACACATGTAGGTCTGCAGGCAAGACTGATGTCACAGGCACTCAGAAAGCTGACACCGGTTATCAGTAAATCAAACTGTGTTGTAATCTTTATCAACCAGCTGCGTGAGAAGGTTGGCGTTATGTTTGGTAATCCGGAGACAACAACGGGTGGACGGGCACTGAAGTTCTATTCATCTGTCCGTATGGATGTCCGCAGAACTGAGACTCTGAAGCAGGGCGGAGAGATGGTTGGTAACCATGTCCGCGTGAAGATCGTGAAGAATAAAATTGCACCTCCGTTCAAGGAAGCAGAATTTGATATCATGTTCGGAAAAGGAATTTCCAGAGAAGGAGATATCCTGGATCTTGCGACGAAGATTGATCTGGTCAATAAGAGTGGTGCATGGTATGCATACAACGGAGAAAAGATCGGTCAGGGACGTGAGAATGCAAAGTCTTATCTGACAGCACATCCGGAGATTATGGAAGAGATTGAAGAAAAAGTCCGTGCGCATTACGGAATCGGTGCAGAAGGGCAGGAAGCAGAAGAACCGGCACAGGCTGCTCCGGCAGATGCTGAAGAAGTGATGGATGAGGAAGAATAAAACATATGATGAGAATTACCCGAATCGAGCCAGTTACAAAGACAAAGTATCGGGTATCTGTTGATGAGCAGTTCGCCTTTGTGGTTTACAAAGGCGAACTGTCCCGTTTTCACCTGAAAGAAGAGTGTGAATTGACAGAGGATACTTATGCAAAGATCAAAGAAGTCCTTTTGAAGCGGGCAAAGCTTCGTGCGATGCACCTGCTGAATGACATGGCAAGAACTGAATCCCAGCTCAGAGATAAATTAAAGCTGGGCGGCTATCCATCGGAGATCACCGAAGCGGCGATTGCCTATGTGAAATCATTTGGATATATCAATGATGACGCCTACATTCGGAACTTTATAGACAGCAGGAAAGATAAAAAGAGCAGACGGGAGATTTATGCCCTTCTGAGACAGAAGGGCGTGGATATGAACCGGGCAGAAGAGATCATGGAAGAGATGTATGAAGAGCATTCCGATCAGGAAGCAATCCGGGAGCTTCTTCGCAAAAAACACTGGGACTTTGCCTGTACAGATCCGAAAGAAAAGCAGAAAATATATGGATATTTGGTGCGGAAAGGATTTCGTTACGAAGATATCCGTCAAGTAATACAAGTTTGCGATTGGAATGCTTGACATATTTGTGAAAACAGTATAGAATTTAAGTGTTGTATTTGTACAATGAAAACTAAATAAGGAGGTGCTCCTGTGCTGATACCTATAATTATTGCTGTAGTTGTTACGCTTATAGTAGTAATGCCGGTTACTTATTTTGTTACTGTTTCCAAGTTGAAGAACGATGCAAATTCTAAAATTGGGAACGCTGATGTAAAAGCAAGAGAAATTATTGATGATGCTTTGAAGACAGCAGAGACAAAGAAGAAGGAAGCACTTTTGGAAGTAAAGGAAGAGTCCATCAAGACAAAGAATGAACTTGAAAAAGAGACTAAGGAACGCAGAGCTGAACTTCAGCGTTATGAAAAGCGTGTACTTTCAAAAGAAGAATCTCTGGATAAGAGATCTGCGGCAATTGAGCAGAGAGAGACTGCATTTACTGCAAAAGAGACAGCGATGAAGCAGCGGGAGGCTGAAGTTGAAGAACTCAGCCAGAAAAGAGTACAGGAACTAGAAAGAATCTCAGGACTTACCTCCGAACAGGCAAAGGATTATCTATTAAAAACTGTTGAAGAAGATGTGAAACATGACACTGCCAAGATGGTGAAAGAGCTTGAAACACGTGCAAAGGAAGAGGCTGACAAGAAGGCGAAAGAGTATGTTGTCACCGCAATCCAGAGATGTGCGGCAGATCATGTGGCTGAAACTACGATCTCGGTAGTTCAGCTTCCAAGTGACGAGATGAAGGGTAGAATTATCGGACGAGAGGGACGGAATATCCGTACTCTTGAGACACTGACAGGAGTAGAGCTTATTATTGATGATACTCCGGAGGCAGTTGTTCTTTCCGGATTTGATCCAATCCGAAGAGAAGTGGCAAGAATTGCACTGGAGCGTTTGATCGTAGATGGACGAATCCATCCTGCAAGAATCGAAGAGATGGTTGAAAAAGCGCAGAAAGAAGTAGAGACTATGATGCGCGAAGAAGGAGAGGCAGCAGCACTTGAAGTTGGTGTACACGGCATCCATCCAGAACTGATTCGTCTTCTTGGACGTATGAAGTTCAGAACGAGCTACGGTCAGAATGCACTGAAGCATTCAATCGAGGTTGCTCAGCTATCCGGATTGCTTGCGGGCGAGATCGGACTGGATGTCCGTATCGCAAAGCGTGCAGGTCTTTTACATGACATCGGTAAATCGATCGATCACGATGTAGAAGGTTCACATGTTCAGATTGGTGTAGACCTTTGTAGAAAATACAAAGAGTCGCCGCTTATTATCAACGCGGTAGAAGCACATCATGGTGATGTAGAACCACAGTCTCTGATTGCAGGCGTTGTTCAGGCAGCAGATGCGATTTCGGCTGCAAGACCAGGTGCAAGAAGAGAAACCTTGGAGACATACACAAACAGATTAAAACAGTTAGAAGATATTACCAACCAGTTTAAAGGGGTTGAGAAGTCATTTGCTATTCAGGCGGGTAGAGAGATTCGCGTAATGGTAGTTCCAGAACAAGTATCTGATGATGATATGGTATTGCTGGCAAGAGATATTTCAAAACAGATTGAATATGAATTGGAATATCCAGGTCAGATTAAAGTAAATGTAATCCGGGAATCCCGTGTTACAGATTATGCTAAATAACACGATAATCAGAAAACGACAGCCGTCCAAAAGATTCGATCTTTTGGATGGCTGTATTTAATTTACGCGAGCAACGAGCCAAAGTCCGCGCTTGCACGAGACCTTGGCGACTGCCGCGATAACTTGAGAAACTCGCGGAGCGTGTTTCTCATAGTTGTGTGAAAAGGAAGTGAAAAACGGATGAAAAAAGAAATCAAACGTGTAAAAAGAGAAAGGGTATATCAGGGAACAATTGTTGATGTATACAAAGATTATATGGAGTTTTCCAATGGAAATCATGAAGTGTGGGACTATATCCACCACAAAGGGGCTGCTGCTGTGATCCCGGTGATGGATGACGGCAGACTCCTGATGGTAAGACAGTACCGGAATGCACTGGACCGCTTTACACTGGAGCTTCCGGCAGGAGGGCTGGACCAAGCAGATGAACCGGGACGAGACTGTTCAGCAAGAGAATTAGAAGAAGAAACCGGATATCGCGGTGATGATCTGGAATGGCTGATCACACTTCGAACAACTGTAGCACTTTGCAACGAAAAAATCGAAGTTTATGTGGCACGAAACCTGATCCGTACCCATCAGCATCTGGATGAGAATGAATTTGTGAATGTAGAGGCACATACGGTTGAAGAATTGAAGCAGATGATCTTTGAAGGAAAGATTGAAGATTCCAAGACTGTAGCTGCTATCCTTGCCTATGATGCAAAGTATAACAGATAAAGTGAACGCATAATTGACAACTCCGGTCATATAATGAACTATGTGAAATTATTGGAGGCCGGAATGTGGAATTTTATCGGAAGAAATATCAGCTGCCCATGCTATATCTGATCGGTTTTGGAATGGGTATCTTATATGCTAATTTTATTGCAAAAAATTATGTTACGATGACTGGAATTTTCCATGAATATTTTCTGAATCAATATACACAGGTGAAAATCATAAATGAAGATTACCTGTGGTACCTGCTCAGATGGAGAGTGATGCCTCTGGTGTTAGCGGTCTGTGTGGCAAATCTGGGATTTCGCAGACTGACAGCAGTCGGAATCCTCCTTTGGACAGGCTTTGCAGCCGGGATACTGTCTGTGGCGGCAGTTTTAAGGATGGGCCTTTGCGGAATGCTGCTGTGTATTGCCGGTATTTTCCCGCAATATATTTTTTATGTACCGGCATATCTTCTATTGATCCGGTATTATTATCGTTATCCGCAAAGTGAATGGAATGGAACAAAAACAGGATTTACTGTTATGATGATCGTGGCGGGAATTTTGTCTGAGGTGTATTTAAACCCTGGGATTGTCCGCTGGTTTGTGAAGATTCTTACATAGCAAGAATGTGTTCAGCCACATTTTAGCGTCAGGTGATAGAAAATGACAGAAAGTCCTCTTACTGAACAATTCGGTAAAGAGGACTTTCTGTCGTTTTTTATCGCCCTTGTTTTATCAGGAGAAACATGCAGCAGCCAAATGTAAGAAGCTGGCTTGCAAGCAGTGCCCACAGATAGCCAAGAATCCCGAACTGTGGAATCAGAAACAGAACACCACAGATTCGTACTGCCAGGGTAAACAGATTGATCAGAAAAGTTTTTCCGGCAAGATCCAGACCATTTAACACACTGATCAATGCGGTGTTACTATAGAGAAAAGGACAGATAAATGCTAGTGTTAAGATATAATTTCCGGCTTCTGGTGTATGAAAGATCCGTCTGCTGATAAAGCTGGATGCGGTAAAGAAAAATAGCAGGCAGGCAAAACCAAGAAACAGGCAGAAAAAAATAACTTTTCGTAAAAGCTGCGGAAGAGCATGTTTTTTCTGAGCATCCGGCATACTGGCAACTTCTGGGAGGAGCATTGTGGAGATGGAATTGGTGAGGGCAGATGGAAATAAAATGCAAGGAAGGGCAATTCCGGTCAGAATTCCGTAGGTGCTAAGAGAAGCGGAGATACTCATTCCATACTTTTGCAGGGCAAGAGGAATAGAAATTGCTTCCAGACTCTGAAAAAGATTCAGAAGGACTCTGCTTGCGGTCAGTGGAAGGGCAGAAAAAAGCAAGGGAGGAACAGCAGAAAGAGCCGGTTCCCGGTGTGGGGAGAAAGGTTGCCCGGCAGTTCTGAGCTTATGGATGCAAAGAAAAGCAGCTGCAATTTCACCACCGACAATTCCGAGGACAGCAATTGCGACAGATGGTGTAAAAGCGGTATGAGCATCGGCTGTATAGAGGAAGATAACAAAAAAGATCCGGACCAGCTGTTCAAATAATTGGGAGAGGGCAGGAAGCCGGATCTGCTTGAGCCCCAGAAAGTAACCACAGCTGCAACTGTGCAGAGCTGCAAATGGAAGTGCATATGCTATCAGGAAGATGAGAGAGGCACATCGGGGATCACCAAGTATGACTGTGGTGAGGAAAACAGCATTTTTCTGCAACAGAAAAAGACAGCAGATGGAAAGAAAAAGAGAACAAAGCAGTGCTGCTTTCAGGTAAGAATAAGCTTTTGCAGACTGCTTTTTTGCAGAAGAGGCGGCAACCAGGCGCGCCAGAGCCGTCTCGATCCCTGCTGAAGTTGCAGCATAAGCAAGTGTGTAGACAGGGAAAATCAGCTGATACAGACCGATTTCTTCTGCAGGGAAAGATCTGCTGAGAAAAATACGGTAAAAAAATCCCATTACACGGGTGAGAATGCCGACTACAGTCAGGATAAAAGTTCCTTTCAGGAGAAAATGTTTTTGTGACATAGCAGCTCCAAAGGCATTTTTGTTTTAAAATATATGCAAGAAAGAGCCTTGACAGAACATAACAGAGGTGATATTCTCAATTTGCAAGAAATCCTAGTAAAACAGTGGGATATAAAAAGTAAAGAGAAGGTGATGGATTGAAGATCTCAACGAAGGGTCGTTATGGTTTGCGCGCCTTTATCGATCTTGCGTGTTATGGCGCAGAAGAACCGGTTTCCATCAGCAGTATATCAGCCAGGCAGGAGATATCGGAACGATATCTGGAACAGCTCATGGCGAAGCTGAAAAAGGCAGGTCTTGTCAAGAGTATCCGTGGAGCGGGAGGAGGATATCGGCTGGCAAAGGATGCGGCGGAAGTTTCTGTTGGTGATGTACTCAGAGCACTTGAAGGAGACTTAGAACCTGCGACTTGTGCAGCACTTCATTCGAAAGACAGTTGCGAGATCCAGGGCAGCTGTATCACGAAATATGTCTGGAAGAAAGTCAATGAAAGCATGGCACAGACGGTAGACAGTATTATGATAAATACCCTTGTGGAAATGAATAAAGAAGTAAAGAAAGAAGGAAAAAAAGATGAGTAAATTAATTTATTTGGATAACGCAGCAACAACAAAAACTGCACCAGAAGTTCTGGAAGCAATGCTGCCATATTTTACAGAGCAGTATGGCAATCCTTCTGCGATCTACAGCTTCGCATCCCATAATAAAGATGTTGTGGCAGAACAGAGAGAAAGAATCGCAAACGCACTCGGTGCAAAGAGCAACGAAATTTATTTTACAGCCGGCGGATCAGAGTCTGACAACTGGGCACTCAAAGCAACCGCTGAGGCTTATCAGAATAAAGGAAAACATATTATCACAACCAAGATCGAACATCATGCAATCCTGCATACAGCAGCTTATTTGGAAGAGCGTGGGTTTGAAGTGACTTATCTTGATGTGGATGAATACGGAAAAGTAAATCCGGCAGATGTGGAAGCAGCAATCCGCCCAGATACCATCCTGATCTCTGTAATGTATGCAAACAACGAGATCGGAACAATTGAACCGATCAAAGAGATCGGTGAGATCGCCCACAAACATGGTATCCTGTTCCACACAGACGCCGTACAGGCTTTCGGACAGGTCCCGATCAATGTAGATGAATGTCATATTGATATGTTAAGTGCCAGCGGACACAAGCTGAACGGACCAAAAGGAATCGGATTCCTCTATATCAGAAAAGGCGTAAAGATCCGTTCATTCGTTCATGGTGGGGCACAGGAAAGAAAACGTCGTGCAGGTACAGAAAATGTTCCGGGTATTGTTGGAATCGGTACAGCAACAAAACGTGCTATCGCTACGATGGAAGAACGTACAGCAAAAGAGCGCGAGATGAGAGATTATCTGATCAAACGTGTGATGGAAGAAATCCCGTACACCAAGCTGAACGGACATCCGACAGACCGTCTGCCAAATAACGCAAACTTCTGCTTCCGTTTCATTGAGGGCGAATCTATGCTGATCCGTCTTGATATGGCAGGAATTTGTGGATCCAGTGGATCTGCATGTACATCCGGATCTCTTGATCCATCCCATGTACTTCTTGCAATCGGACTGCCGCACGAGATTGCGCATGGATCTCTGCGCCTGACTCTGAATGAAGAGATCACAAAAGAAGACATTGATTATGTAGTAGATCAGCTTAAGATAATCGTAAGCGATTTACGCGGAATGTCACCGCTTTATGAAGATTTTGCAAAAAAACAGAATAAATAATACGATAAAAAATACAGCTTTAGGAGGAATTTACAATGTATACAGAGAAAGTAATGGATCATTTTCAGCATCCACGTAATATGGGAGAAATCGAGAACGCAAGCGGAGTGGGTACTGTTGGTAACGCCAAATGTGGTGATATCATGAGAATCTACCTTGATATTGATGATAACGGAATTATTAATGATGTAAAATTTAAGACATTCGGATGTGGCGCGGCTGTTGCAACAAGCAGTATGGCGACAGAACTTGTAAAGGGAAAACATATTTCAGAAGCAATGCAGGTAACAAACAAAGCCGTTATGGAAGCACTTGACGGACTGCCGCCGGTTAAGGTACACTGTTCTTTACTGGCAGAGGAGGCAATCCATGCAGCGCTGTGGGATTATGCAGAGAAGCACGGGATCAAGATCGAAGGACTCCAGAAGCCGAAGAACGATATCAGTGAAGGTGAAGAAGCAGAAGAGGAAGAGTATTAGAATTTTCTGCAGGAGAAAAGAGAATGGCAAAAAAGAAAGTGGTAGTCGGAATGTCAGGTGGTGTCGACTCATCGGTAGCGGCATATCTTCTGAAAGAACAGGGATATGATGTGATCGGTGTGACGATGCAGATCTGGCAGGATGAAGAATCGAAAATACAGGAAGAAAACGGCGGATGCTGTGGACTCAGCGCGGTAGATGATGCCAGAAAAGTTGCGGCACAGATCGGGATTCCGTATTATGTGATGAATTTTAAGAAGGATTTTCAGGAGAAGGTAATCGATTATTTTATGGATGAATATTTGCATGGCCGGACACCAAATCCGTGCATTGCGTGTAACCGTTATGTAAAATGGGAATCTCTTCTTACACGGAGCATGGAGATCGGAGCAGACTATATTGCAACAGGTCACTATGCGAGAGTAGAACAGTTGCCGAACGGACGCTATGCGATCCGGCATTCGGCAACCTGGTCAAAAGACCAGACCTATGCGCTTTATAATCTTACCCAGGATCAGCTGAGAAGAACGCTGATGCCTGTCGGTGAATACGAAAAAGACCAGATCCGCGAGATCGCAAAAGAGATCGGATTGCAGATTGCGAACAAACCGGACAGTCAGGATATCTGTTTTGTATCCGATGACGATTATGCATCTTTTATTGAAGAAGAAAGTGACCAGAAAATCCCGGAAGGTAATTTTGTAACACCGGATGGAAAGATCCTGGGACGGCATAAAGGAATCATCCACTATACGATCGGACAGAGAAAAGGACTTGGACTTTCTCTTGGGTATCAGGCATTCGTGCTTGAGATCCGTCCGGATACGAATGAAGTTGTGATAGGGACGAATGAAGATCTGATGACGACGCGGGTCCGTGCAAATAAGCTGAACTTTATGACAGTAGAGGATCTGGAAGGTGAGATGCGCGTATTTGCCAAAATCAGATACAACCATAAAGGGGATTGGTGTACAGTCCGCAAAACGGGAGAAGATGAGATAGAGTGCATCTTTGAGACACCGCAGAGAGCGGTTACACCGGGGCAGGCACTGGTACTGTATGATGGAGATTATGTACTTGGAGGCGGAACAATTCTGGGATAGCTCAGAATTGTTCTGCTTTTTGGTATATTGGGACCGTACTGCAATCCAACAAATGATTTGCGGGAAAGCCGGGTGGATTTACACATGAAGAATGACAAGGAGGGCAAAATATGAGAGCGGACTGCCATATGCACACTTATTTTTCCGGAGATTCAGAGGCAAAACCGGAAGATATGGTTCTTGCAGCAATCGATAAAGGACTGGAAGCAATCTGTTTTACGGATCATGAAGATATTGATTATTTTTGTGATGATATTGAATTTGTGTTTGATCCGGAAATCTATTTTAAAGAGCTTGGAGCACTGAAGGAAAAGTATAAGGAGAAGCTGGATATCCGGATCGGTGTGGAGTTTGGACTTCAGCCACACCTTGCGGAGAAAGCAAAAGCATTTACCGCGGCAAATCCGTATGATTTTGTGATCGGATCCATGCATGTGGTTGGTGGGAAGGATCCTTATTATCCTGAGTTCTTTGAGGGAATTTCGGATGAAGAGGCCTACCGGATGGCACTTCAGGAGACAATAGCCGATATCAGGGCTGTAGCGGATTTTGATGTGCTCGGACATCTGGATTATGTGGTACGCTATGGAAAATATCGGGAACAGGAATATTCTTACGGCAGATTTGCGGATGAAATAGATGAAATCCTGCGGTATCTTATTGAACACGGAAAAGGGCTGGAAGTCAATACGGCAGGACTGAAGTATGGCCTTCCTTTTGCACACCCGCATCCGGATGTGTTAAAAAGATACAAAAAGCTGGGGGGAGAGATCATCACCGTCGGCGCAGATGCACATAAACCAGAGCATGTAGGGTATGATTTTAACATAGTTGACAATATTCTCGAAGCATGTGGTTTTAAATATTATGCAGAATTCATAAAAAGGGCCCCGGTTTTCAGAAAAATAAAGTGAAAAAAGGGGATTGAATTTTTGTTCTGAATTTAGTACAATAAATTACAGTTGATAAATCTTAAACAATGATATGATTTATCAAGAAAAATGTAACTGTTATATACAGTAATACAATTTATCTTTAGGAGGACTAAATCATGGCAGTAAAAGTAGCAATCAATGGATTTGGACGTATTGGACGTCTTGCATTCAGACAGATGTTTGGAGCAGAGGGATTTGAGATCGTAGCAATCAACGACCTTACATCTCCTAAGATGCTGGCTCACTTATTAAAATATGATTCAACACAGGGAAAATATGAATTAGCTGATAAAGTATCTGCTGGAGAAGACTCCATCACAGTAGACGGAAAAGAAATCAAAATCTACGCTAAAGCTAATGCAGCTGAACTTCCATGGGGAGAAATCGGAGTAGATGTAGTTCTTGAATGTACAGGATTCTACACATCTAAAGCAAAAGCTCAGGCACATATCGATGCAGGTGCTAAACACGTTATCATTTCTGCACCGGCAGGAAATGACCTTCCTACAATCGTTTACAATGTAAACCATACACAGCTTACAAAAGATGACGCAATCATTTCTGCAGCTTCTTGTACAACAAACTGTCTTGCACCAATGGCTAAGGCTCTTAATGATCTTGTACCGATCAAATCTGGTATCATGTGCACAATCCATGCTTACACAGGTGATCAGATGACTCTTGACGGACCACAGAGAAAAGGTGATCTGAGAAGATCTCGTGCAGCAGCAGTTAACATCGTTCCTAACAGCACAGGAGCAGCTAAAGCAATCGGACTTGTTATTCCGGAACTTAACGGAAAACTTATCGGATCTGCACAGCGTGTACCAACCCCTACAGGATCTACAACAATCCTTACAGCAGTAGTTGAAGGTGAAGTTACTGTAGAACAGATCAATGCAGCTATGAAAGCAGCTTCTAACGAATCATTCGGATACAACGAAGATCAGATCGTTTCTAGCGATATCGTAGGAATGAGATTTGGTTCTCTTTTCGATTCTACTCAGACAATGGTACTTCCGCTTGATAACGGAACAACAGAAGTACAGGTTGTTTCTTGGTATGACAATGAAAACTCTTACACAAGCCAGATGGTAAGAACAATCAAACACTTCGGAACATTACTTTAATCCGTAACGTTTGTTTGGACAGGCTGAATTGATTCTTACTGGAATATTCCAGAGTTAGACTCAAGCAAGGGTCCGGTCTACATGGACCGGGCTCTTTTATTTAACAGGAAATTCTGATGGAGCTTCCTGCTAAATAAAAGGCAATATGTGCCCAAGATGCGTATTCGTGTGAAAACGTAGATTGTCGCAAGCAACTGCGCTTGGCACGGAAATGTGCCCGGCACATTCCATTTAAACGAAATGTAAACAGGAGGCAGGATTATGCTTAACAAAAAATCTGTAGATGATATCAATGTAAAAGGGAAAAAAGTCCTTGTAAGATGCGATTTTAACGTACCACTGATCGATGGAAAGATCACAGACGAGAACCGTCTTGTTGCAGCACTTCCTACAATCAAGAAACTGATCGCTGACGGAGGAAAAGTAATCCTCTGCTCACATCTTGGTAAACCGAAGGGAGAACCGAAACCGGAGCTTTCTCTTGCACCGGTTGCAGTAAGACTTTCAGAACTTCTCGGACAGGAAGTAAAATTCGCAGCAGATCCTGAAGTAGTAGGACCAAATGCAAAAGCAGCAGTTGAAGCTATGAAAGATGGAGAGGTAATCCTTCTTGAAAATACACGTTACAGAGCAGAAGAAACAAAGAACGGAGATGAATTCTCTAAGGAACTCGCTTCTCTTTGTGATGTATTCGTAAACGATGCATTCGGAACAGCTCATCGTGCACACTGCTCTAACGTTGGTGTTACCAAATATGTTGATACAGCAGTTGTAGGATATCTTATGCAGAAAGAAATCGATTTCCTTGGAAATGCAGTAAACAATCCGGAAAGACCGTTCGTTGCAATCCTTGGTGGAGCTAAAGTTTCAAGCAAGATTTCTGTAATCGAAAACCTGATCGATAAAGTAGACACTCTGATCATTGGTGGAGGTATGTCTTATACATTCAGCAAAGCACAGGGCGGAACCGTTGGAAAATCTCTTCTTGAAGAAGATTACTGTGAATATGCACTGAACATGATTCAGAAAGCTAAAGACAAAGGTGTAAAACTCCTTCTTCCGGTAGACAACGTAATTGCAGATGATTTCTCAAATGATGCAAATATCAAAGTTGTTAAAACTGGCGAAATTCCGGAAGGATGGGAAGGACTTGACATCGGACCAGAGACAATCAAGATCTATACTGACGCTGTAAAAGATGCAAAGACAGTTGTATGGAACGGACCTATGGGTGCATTCGAGATGCCGAACTTTGCAAAAGGAACAGAAGAAGTCGCAAAAGCACTTGCTGAGACAGATGCAGTAACAATCATTGGTGGTGGTGATTCGGCAGCAGCAGTTAACCAGCTCGGATACGGTGACAAGATGACTCACATCTCTACAGGTGGCGGAGCTTCCCTTGAATTCCTTGAAGGTAAGGAACTGCCAGGTGTAGCAGCTGCTAACGATAAATAAGCAGCGTCTGTAATTAAGATAAAATAAGGGAGATTATTGCAATGGCAAGAAAGAAAATTATTGCAGGTAACTGGAAAATGAATATGACACCTTCAGAGGCAGTAGAGCTTGTGAATACACTCAAACCTCTGGTTGTGACAGAAGAGGCTGACGTGGTATTCTGCGTACCGGCAATCGATATCATTCCGGTTGTAGAAGCTGCAAAAGGAAGCAACATCCAGGTTGGAGCAGAGAATATGTACTTTGAAGAAAAAGGTGCATACACAGGAGAAATCTCTCCGAACATGCTTACAGATGCTGGTGTTAAATATGTTGTTCTCGGACACTCTGAAAGAAGAGAATACTTCGCAGAGACAAACGAGACTGTGAATAAAAAGATGCTGAAAGCATTTGAACACGGACTTACACCGATCATGTGCTGTGGAGAAACTCTTGAACAGCGTGAACAGGGTGTGACAATGGACTTCATCCGTCAGCAGGTTAAAGTTGGATTCCAGAATGTAACAGCAGATCAGGCTAAGACAGCAGTTATCGCTTATGAGCCAATCTGGGCAATCGGAACCGGTAAGACAGCTACAACAGAGCAGGCACAGGAGGTTTGCAAAGCTATCCGTGAATGTATCGCTGAAGTTTATGATGAAGCTACAGCAGAAGCAATCCGTATTCAGTACGGCGGATCTGTAAATGCAGCTACAGCACCGGAATTATTCGCTCAGCCGGATATCGATGGTGGACTTGTAGGTGGTGCTTCTTTAAAACCGGATTTTGGTAAGATTGTAAACTGGAAATAGTCAATTATACCAAGGCGCAGGCAGAAATGCCTGCGTTTTTCAGCTGTCAAAGTTTTAACAAGTGCTTGCAAGCGTATATAAAATCATGTACAATATTTAACTGAAAGAGAAATCAAACGCTTTAAGACAAAATGAAGGAGTGTAAGACGATGAGTAAAAAACCAACAGTTTTGATGATCTTAGACGGTTACGGTCTGAGAGATGAAAAAAAAGGCAACGGTATTGCAGAGGCAAACACACCGGTTATGGATAAATTAATGGCTGAATATCCGTTTGTAAAAGGAAATGCAAGCGGACTTGCTGTAGGACTTCCGGACGGTCAGATGGGTAACTCGGAAGTAGGTCATATGAATATGGGTGCAGGACGTATTATTTACCAGGAGCTCACCAAGATCACAAAAGCAATCGCTGATGGCGATTTCTTTGAAAATAAGGCACTTCTTGCAGCCTGTGAAAATGCGAAGAAGAACGGTACAGCTCTTCATCTGATGGGACTGGTATCTGATGGTGGTGTACACAGTCACATTACACATATTTATGGAATTTTGGAACTTGCAAAGAGACAGGGGCTGGACAAAGTATATGTTCACTGCTTCCTTGACGGACGTGATACACCTCCGGCATCTGGAAAAGAATATGTTGAACAGTTAGAAGCAAAGATGAAAGAAATCGGTGTAGGTGAAGTTGCAAGTGTTTCCGGACGTTACTATGCAATGGACCGTGACAACCGTTGGGACCGTGTAGAAAAAGCATACGTAGCACTTACACGCGGCGAAGGTGACACAGCAGCATCAGCAACAGAAGGAATCCAGGCTTCTTACGACAAAGAAGTAACTGACGAATTCGTAGTGCCATTTGTAGTGACAAAAAACGGTACACCGGTTGCAACTGTAAAAGACGGAGATTCTGTGATCTTCTTTAATTTCCGCCCGGATCGAGCAAGAGAAATCACCAGAACATTCTGTGCGGATGATTTTGACGGATTTGACAGAGGAGAACGTATCAAGACAACTTATGTATGTTTTACAGAGTATGATGAGACAATTCCAAATAAAATGGTTGCATTTGTAAAAGAAGGCATCACGAATACATTTGGCGAATTTCTTGCAGCAAACAACATGACACAGGCAAGAATCGCCGAGACAGAGAAATATGCACATGTTACCTTCTTCTTTAATGGTGGAGTAGAAGAACCGAACAAGGGAGAGGACAGAATCCTTGTCAAATCGCCTAAGGTTGCAACTTACGATCTGAAGCCGGAGATGAGTGCATATGAAGTATGTGACAAGCTTGTAGATGCAATCAAAGCGGACAAGTACGACGTAATCGTAATTAACTTTGCAAACCCGGATATGGTTGGTCATACCGGTGTAGAAGCAGCAGTGATCAAAGCAATTGAAGCTGTTGATGAATGTGTAGGAAAAGCAGTTGATGCAGTGAAAGAAGTTGGTGGACAGATGTTTATCTGCGCTGACCACGGAAATGCAGAACAGCTGATCGATGAAGAGACAGGAGAACCATTTACCGCTCATACAACGAACCCAGTTCCGTTCATTCTTGTAAATGCAGATCCTGCATATAAGCTTCGTGAAGGCGGATGCCTTGCAGACATTGCTCCGACGCTGATCGAGCTGATGGGAATGCAGCAGCCAGCAGATATGACTGGAAAATCATTATTAGTAAAATAGTAAATATATTTGCCCGGAATCATGAAAATGGTTCCGGGTGTTTTGTTGTCAGAAGAGCAAAACATACTGCAGGAGAAAAGAAAATATGCTGCATATAAATCTGATCTACTCTTTTTGAAAAGCATTGAAATGGAAAAATGCATGAAATGAAAAACAAAAATTCAAAAAAACACATTTAAATCAACAAAAATCACGATATATCATATTTATATGCAAGAATTAGTTGACGAAAAATCATTTTTCCTATATACTTACTACTTGTAGTGAGTTTTGATGTTGTCAAAACAGCTGAAAGAAACTGCAGATGGCAGATTTCGGAAGTATAAAGTACGGCAGGAAACACACAATGATTAGTTGATGATTATGGGAGGTTTTCAAGATGACTGCATATAGAGATATGAGTAGAGAAGAACTGCTTGAATTAAAGAGCAGACTGGAAAAAGAATTTGAAGATGTTAAAGGAAAAGGTCTGAAACTGGATATGTCCAGAGGTAAACCGTCCAAAGCACAGCTTGATCTTTCTATGGGGATGATGGATGTACTTAAGAGCACATCAGATCTTGTCTGCGAAGAAGGAGTAGATTGCCGTAACTATGGAGTGATCGATGGAATCAAAGAAGCAAAACAGCTTCTTTCTGATATGATGGAAGTACCGAAGGATAATATTATCATCTTTGGTAACTCCAGCCTGAACGTAATGTATGATACTGTTGCAAGAGCGATGACACATGGTATCATGGGAAGCACCCCTTGGGCAAAGCTTGACAAGATAAAATTCCTGTGCCCGGTACCTGGATATGACAGACATTTTGCAATCACCGAACATTTTGGAATTGAGATGATCAATATTCCAATGACGTCGGATGGACCGGATATGGATCTGGTAGAGCAGTATGTGGAGAATGATCCGGCTGTAAAAGGTATCTGGTGTGTACCGAAATATTCTAACCCACAGGGAATCACTTATTCTGATGAAACCGTACACCGTTTTGCAAAATTAAATCCAGCGGCAGAAGATTTCCGTATTTTCTGGGATAATGCATATGGAATCCATCATTTATATGAGGATAAACAGGATTATCTGATCGAGATTTTGATGGAATGTAAAAAAGAAGGACATCCGAACATGGTTTACAAATTCGGTTCTACTTCCAAGATCAGCTTCCCGGGTTCTGGTATTGCAGCAATTGCGGCATCCGATGAAAACCTTGCGGAAATCCGCAAGATGATGTCCGTACAGACCATCGGTCATGATAAATTAAACCAGCTCAGACATGCGCGTTTCTTCGGTGATATTCATGGAATGGTTCAGCATATGAAGAAACATGCAGATATCTTAAGACCGAAATTTGACACCGTATTAAGTGTACTGGAAAGTGAGCTTGGCGGACTTGAGATTGGTTCCTGGATGGCACCGCGAGGAGGATACTTCATTTCCTTCGATGCGTTGGATGGATGTGCCAAAGCAATCGTAGCAAAAGCAAAAGAAGCCGGACTGATCATGACAAAAGCGGGAGCAACCTTCCCATACGGAAAGGATCCAAAAGACAGCAATATCCGAATTGCACCGTCCTTCCCGACACCAGAAGAACTGGAAGTTGCAGCACAGGTATTCGTACTCAGCGTAAAACTGGTAAGTATTGATAAAATTCTTGGCGAAAAAGTAGAAGTCGAAGAAGCTTAATATATGTGAGAAACAGTGGATTTTCCCGAAAAGGAGTCCGCTGTTTTTTTAAATAAAGGTTGTGTGGTCGATTTTACAAAAGAAAGTCCTCCAATTCCATTGCGCAAACCATTCCGATGAGCCTCTTAGGGCGGGAAGCGTGTTCAGCAAAGGCTTCCACGCTTCCTGAGTCTCATCTACATTGCGCAAAAAGTGAATTGGCGGACTTTCTTTTGTAAAATCGACCGTTTAACTGTACTGGTAAAAATGACGGTGCTGAATTCGGAGAGAAAAAACTGTAAAGAAAGATATTACACTAATCTTCCCTTCCGACTGCAATTCCCTAAATCCTAGTCCTCACCACCCAAAAAACTTTCGCATATGTAAAACAAAGTTACCAATATACAGACCAGAGGAAACAAAGTACTCCCTCACATGAATTTGCACTACGGAGTTCAAGACTCAGGAATCGTGGAAGCCTTTGCTGAACACGATTCTTGCCTTAAGAGGCTTGAACGAAGTGGTTAGTGCAACTGAATGTGAGGGAGTACTTTGTTTCCTCTGGTCGTCTTATTGCAACCAAATATATTTTACATATCCTAAAATTCTACATCTTCTTCTGCGCAGTCGAAAGCATCAGTTTGATGCGGTTCAGCTGGTTTACTTCGCTTGCTCCCGGATCATAATCGATTGCAACGATGTTGGATTCCGGATGACGGCGGCGCAGTTCTTTAATAACACCTTTTCCGACTACGTGGTTTGGCAGACAGGCGAAAGGCTGTGTGCAGACAATGTTTGGTGCACCGCTGTGGATCAGCTCCAGCATTTCTCCGGTAAGGAACCATCCTTCACCGGTCTGGTTTCCAAGAGAAACAATTTCTTTTGCCATCGAAGCCAGGTGTTCAATATGTGATGGTGGATCGAAGCGTTTACTTGCTTTTAATGCATCAACGGCAGGCTTGCGGAACCATTCCAGAGCCTTGATTCCGAGATTACCCATGCGGGCGGTTGATTTCTTCATGCCGAGATGTTCTGCTTTAAAGTTTGTATTGTAGAAGCAGTAGAGCAGGAAGTCGGTCAGATCCGGAACCACGGCTTCGGCACCTTCCTGTTCAAGAAGATCTACCAGGTAGTTATTGGCAGCTGGAAGGAATTTAACAAGGATTTCTCCGACAACTCCGACACGTGGCTTTTTGACATCTTTTAATGGAAGAGAATCAAAATCTTCTACGATCTGGCGGCAGAGACGCTTAAACTCGTGTCTGCTTGGATAGCCTTTTTTGATAAATTCGATAACTGTCTTTTCCCATTTCTTATGCATGGTATTGGCAGAGCCTGGAACAGCTTCATATGGGCGGACACGGTACAGGCAGCGCATGAAGAGATCACCAAATATCAGACCATACACACCTTTCAGTACAAGTGGAAGGGTGATCTTGAATCCAGGATTGCTTTCAAGCCCGCTTAAGTTGATTGAAATAACAGGGATATGTCCGTAACCGGCTTTTTTAAGAGCACGGCGGATAAATCCGATATAGTTGGAAGCACGGCATCCGCCACCGGTCTGCGAAATAATGACAGCCAGGTGGTCGGTGTCATATTTGCCGGAAAGGATAGCATCCATGATCTGTCCAACTACCATCAGAGACGGGTAGCAGGCATCATTGTTTACATATTTAAGACCCATGTCAACTGCATACTTGTTATCATTTTTCAGTACTTCCAGTTTGTAGCCTGCTTCCTGGAAGGCTGGCTCAATCAGTGAAAAGTGGATCGGTGACATCTGCGGACACAAAATGGTATAGGTTTCCTTCATTTCCTTTGTGAAAGGAATTTTTTCGATATTTGCCGGACGAATGGTGCGCTCCATATGCTTCTGCTCGCGGACGCGGATGGCGGCGAGAAGAGAACGGATACGGATACGTGCAGCACCCAGGTTATTAACCTCATCAATCTTAAGAGAGGTATAAATCTTGTCGGAACCGGTCAGAATATCTGCAACAGCATCGGTTGTTACGGCATCAAGACCGCATCCGAAAGAGTTCAGCTGGATCAGATCCAGATCATCTCTTGTCTTTACAAAATTGGCTGCTGCGTACAGTCGGGAATGATACATCCACTGATCCATAACAATTAGCGGACGTTCTACCGGATTCAGATGGGAGATAGAATCTTCCGTCAGAACGGCAAGCCCGTAGGAGGTGATCATCTCCGGGATACCGTGGTTGACCTCCGGATCGTAATGGTATGGACGACCGGCAAGTACAATGCCGCGGGTTCCTGTCTTTTCTATGTAAGCGAGTGTTTCTTCACCCTTTTTGCGGATGTCCTGACGGCATGCAGCAAGTTCTTCCCATGCAGCATGAGCGGCATTTTTGATTTCTTCTGCTGGAAGATTCTTTGCAGAAGTAAATTCACGGACCAGTCCGTCTGTGATTGTCTTTTCGCTTGTGAGGGTGAGGAATGGATTCATGAAATCTACTTCACCGTGTACGATCGGGTCCATATTGTTCTTGATGTTCTCCGCGTATGAGGTGACGATCGGGCAGTTATAATGATTGTCGGCATCGGCAAATTCACCACGTTCGTATGGTATACAAGGGTAGAAGATAAAGTCTGCACCCTGGTTGATCAGCCACTGTACATGTCCGTGCGCCAGCTTTGCCGGATAACACTCGGATTCGCTCGGAATAGATTCAATACCAAGTTCATAAATCTTATGTGTAGAAGCAGGAGAGAGTAACACATGATATCCCAGTTTTGTGAAGAAAGTAAACCAGAACGGATAGTTCTCATACATGTTGAGAACTCTTGGAATACCAACCGTTCCACGTTTTGCTTCGGATGGATCTAATGGCGTGTAACCAAAATAACGTTCATTTTTATAAGCGAAAAGGTTTGGCACATCACTCTTTGCTTTCTCTTTTCCAAGACCGCGCTCGCAACGGTTTCCGGAAATAAAACGACGTCCGCCGCTGAATTTGTTGATGGTCAGACGACAGTTGTTGGTACAGCCGTTACATTTTGCCATTGAGGTTGTATAGGTAAGTTCATTGATTTCATCAATGGAAAGCATAGTTGTATTTTTGCATTCTTTGAAACCATAGCGTTCTCTTGCAATCAGTGCAGCCCCAAAAGCACCCATGATTCCTGCAATATCCGGACGGATTGCCTGACATCCGGCGATGGTCTCAAAGCTTCTGAGTACGGCATCATTGTAGAATGTACCACCCTGTACAACAATTTTTTTACCAAGCTCAGATGCATCGGATACCTTGATAACCTTGAAAAGAGCATTTTTGATAACCGAATAAGCAAGTCCGGCTGAAATATCGGATACTTCAGCACCTTCTTTTTGCGCCTGTTTTACCTTTGAGTTCATAAATACGGTACAACGGGTACCGAGGTCAATCGGATGTTTCGCAAAAAGTGCTTCATGTGCAAAATCCTCTACGGTGTAGTTCAGGGATTTGGCAAAAGTCTCGATAAAGGAACCGCATCCGGAAGAACATGCTTCGTTGAGCTGTACGCTGTCTACAGTCTGATTCTTGATCTTGATACACTTCATATCCTGACCACCGATATCGAGGATACAGTCTACATCCGGTTCGAAGAAAGAAGCGGCGTAATAGTGAGATACGGTTTCAACTTCGCCTTCATCCAGAAGAAGTGCGGCTTTAATGAGCGCTTCTCCGTAACCGGTTGAGCAGGAGTGAACGATCTGTACGCCTTCCGGAAGCTGGCTGTAAATATCCTTGATCGCACCGATGGTCGTACCAAGAGGATCACCGTCATTGCCATGGTAGAAGGAGTACAAAAGAGTACCGTCTTCTCCGACCAGAGCGGCTTTCGTGGTGGTAGAACCGGCATCGATTCCAAGGTAGGCATTACCGCGGTAGCTGGCAAGATCACCAACCGGCACCTGATGCTTTGCATGGCGGTTCTTAAATTCATTGTAATCTGCTTCACTGGAAAAGAGCGGCTGCATACGCTCAACTTCAAAGTCCATTTCAATATGGGCATCCAGCTTTTTCTGCATCTCACCAAGAGAGGTGACTACATCCTTTTTAGAGTTCAGCGCAGAGCCGACGGCTGCAAAAAGATGGGAATACTTTGGTGCGATAATGTGTTCGTCATCCAGCTTGAGAGTACGGATAAACGCTTCTCTCAGTTCAGAGAGGAAATGAAGCGGTCCACCGAGGAAAGCAACATGTCCGCGGATTGGTTTTCCGCAGGCAAGACCACTGATGGTCTGGTTGACAACTGCCTGGAAAATAGAAGCAGACAGGTCTTCTTTGGTAGCACCGTCATTGATCAGCGGCTGGATATCTGTCTTGGCAAATACGCCACAGCGGGCTGCAATCGTATAAAGTGCTTTGTAATTTTTGGCATATTCGTTCAGACCGGTTGCATCTGTCTGGAGAAGGGACGCCATCTGATCGATGAAAGATCCGGTACCTCCGGCGCAGATTCCGTTCATACGCTGCTCAATATTTCCATTTTCAAAATAGATGATCTTGGCATCTTCGCCGCCCAGCTCGATCGCTACATCGGTCTGTGGTGCATAATCCTGAAGAGCGGTGGAAACGGCAACAACCTCCTGGACAAAAGGTACGCCAAGATGCTTTGCCAGAGTAAGACCACCTGATCCGGTAATCATTGGAGATACCTTGATCTGACCGAGCTTGTAGATAGCACGACCAAGCAGATCAGAAAGGGTTTCCTGAATATTGGCGAAGTGACGCTCGTAATCAGAAAACAGAACATCATTATTACTGTCCAGAACTGCGATTTTAACAGTTGTAGAACCGATGTCAATCCCCAGGGTATGTAATTCTGTCTGATTCATGATTTAACTACTCCTTATTACAATTAAAAAATTTGTCTGTGTTATTACCTATTAAATGTAGTTTGCAGAGAACTACAGTATCTTACATTATACGACAGAACCAACGAAAATACAAACAGAAGTTGTGCATGGCATTGTAGAAAAAAGTGCCTGGAAGTGAACAAAAGATGTAAATTATGTGAAAAGAGAGTAAAGAGGTGGAATGGAATTGACAAAGTAAAAAGCAGACGATAAAATAACATACGTGAAAGGAGATTTTGAATGAAGAACTGGTTAGATAAAATGGAGCGCAGGTTCGGGCGCTATGCAATTAGAAATCTTACGATGTATCTGCTTGCAGGCTATGCAATCGGATATCTTTTGAGTTTTACGATGCCACAGCTTCTTACCTATTTTACACTGGAACCGGCACTGATTTTGAAAGGGCAGGTGTGGCGACTTCTAAGCTGGGTGATCATCCCGCCGAATGACAATATTATTTTTGTTATCTTTATGATGCTGTTATACTATTCCCTTGGTAATACGCTGGAAAGCTACTGGGGGGCATTTCGTTACAATGTTTACATTTTTTCAGGAATATTATTTACAGTTATTGGAGCTTTTATTGTGAATGGACTGATCGGAGGCATTACCGGATTTGGAAGCCTTTACAGTACTTACTATATCAATATGTCCATTTTCCTTGCATGTGCATCCATCATGCCGGATTATCAGCTTTTGCTTTACGGCATTATCCCGATCAAGATGAAGTGGCTTGCAATTCTGGATGTGGTTCTGCTTGCGGTAGACGCAGTGCAGGGCGGTCTGATCATACGGATCGTGATCATCGCATCCCTTTTGAACTTTATTATTTTCTTTTTCTGCAACCGGAATCTGCGTGGACACAGTCCGAAACAGGCTGCCCGCAGAAAGAAGTTCCAGAAGCAGATAAGCCGTCCGCAGAATCAGTATGCAGGCGGTGCAAAGCACAGATGTGCAGTGTGCGGTCGTACTGAACTTGACGATCCGACACTGGAGTTCCGTTATTGTTCAAAGTGTAACGGGAATTATGAATATTGCCAGGACCATCTTTTCACACACGAACATGTGAAGTAGAGTTCTAACATAGAATCAAATTGAATAATAAGAGGAGGAAACAATGAAAAAAACCAAGATTGTTTGTACAATGGGACCAAACACCAACGACAGAGAAATGATGAGAAAGCTGATCCAGAATGGAATGAATGTGGCACGTTTCAATTTCTCACATGGTGATCATGAAGAACAGAAGTTCAGAATGGATATGCTCAAAGAGCTTCGTGAAGAGGAACATACAAACACTGCAATCCTTCTGGATACAAAGGGACCGGAAATTCGTACAGGAATCCTGAAAGACGGAAAGAAGATTACTTTAAAAGAAGGAGAAACCTTCACTCTGACAACAGAAGATATCGTAGGAGATAATAAGAGAGTATCTATCACATATAAGGGACTGGTACAGGATATTTATAAAGGCTGTACCATTCTGATCGACGATGGTCTGATCGGACTTCGTGTAGAAAGCAAAACAGAGACAGAGATTGTCTGTTCTGTAGTAAATGGCGGAGAACTTGGCGAAAGAAAAGGTGTTAACGTACCGAACGTAGCCATTCGTCTTCCGGCTATTACAGAGAAAGATAAGGATGATATCCGTTTCGGTGTAGAGCAGGATATTGACTTTATCGCAGCATCATTTGTAAGAAATGCAGAGTGTGTACTTGAGATCAAGGCATACTTAAAAGAACTCGGCGCTCCGTATATTCCAATCATTGCAAAGGTAGAGAACGCAGAAGGTATTGAGAATATTGATGAGATCATCCGTGCGGCTGATGGTATCATGGTGGCACGTGGAGATCTTGGTGTAGAGATCCCGGCAGAGGAAGTGCCGCATCTCCAGAAAATGATCATCCAGAAATGTAATGACAACTTTAAGACTGTTATTACTGCAACACAGATGCTGGATTCTATGATGCGTAATCCGCGTCCGACAAGAGCAGAAGTGACGGACGTTGCCAATGCGGTATACGACGGAACAGATGCAGTTATGCTTTCCGGAGAGACAGCACAGGGGAAATACCCTCTGGAAGCACTCCAGATGATGGTTCATATTGTAGAGACGACAGAGGAACATCTGGACTATGATTCCATTCTTATTAAAGCCGGAGATCATCTGAAGTCAGGTGTGTCCAGTGCAATCGGATATGCTTCTGTACTTGCGGCAGCGAACCTGAATGCAAGATGCATCATCACTCCATCTGTATCCGGTGCAACAACAAGGGTTGTATCCAACCTTCGTCCGAAGCAGGAAATCCTTGGAATTACACCGAACGAACGTACCCTTCGCCGGATGTCGATCTACTGGGGCGTAAGAGGATTGAAGTCTCTGGAATTCCATACAACAGATGATATCTGCAGTGGGGCAATTGATCTTGCACAGGCAAAGAAATGCGTGGACAGTGGAGATATTGTTGTCCTGACAGCTGGTATTCCTTCACCGAGCGTACAGCGTGAAAAGAGTTCTGTAAGTAATATGATGCGTATTGCAACCATCGACTAGACGAAAGAGAGATGAACAGAATGAAAAAAGAACCATTCGTAACAAAGATACAGTTAGATGAAATCGTAAAAGAATATCCGACTCCGTTTCATCTTTATGATGAAAAAGGGATTCGTGAAAATGTAAAAGCACTCAAAGAAGCATTTGCATGGAACAAAGGATATAAAGAATATTTTGCAGTAAAGGCAACTCCAAACCCATATATCCTTAATATTTTAAAAGAATATGGATGCGGATGTGACTGCTCTTCCTATACAGAGCTTTTAATGTCTGAGTCTGTCGGACAGGTTGGAGAAAATATTATGTTTTCTTCCAATGATACACCGGCAGAGGAATTTGCACTTGCTGATAAGCTCGGCGCGATCATCAACCTGGACGATATCACACACATTGATTTTCTGGAAAAGACGATCGGAAAGATTCCGGAGACGATCAGCTGCCGTTATAATCCCGGTGGACTTTTCAAAATTTCCAACAGCATTATGGATAATCCGGGAGATGCCAAATACGGTATGACAACTGAACAGATTTTTGAGGCATTCAAGATCCTGAAGTCCAAAGGCGCAAAAGAGTTCGGTATCCATGCATTCCTTGCAAGTAATACTGTAACTAATGAATATTATCCGACACTTGCACGTACTTTGTTTGAAGTAGCAGTTAAGCTTCAGAAAGAGACCGGTGTACATATCAAGTTCATCAACCTTTCCGGTGGTGTGGGAATCCCTTACAAACCGGATCAGGAACCGAACGATATCAAGGTGATCGGTGAAGGCGTAAGAAAAGTGTACGAAGAGGTTCTTGTTCCGGTTGGAATGGGCGATGTGGCGATTTACACAGAGCTTGGTCGTTTTATGCTTGGACCTTATGGATGCCTTGTGACAAAAGCAATCCATGAAAAGCATACGCACAAAGAGTACATCGGTGTAGATGCATGTGCCGCAAACCTGATGCGTCCGGCTATGTATGGTGCCTACCATCACATCACTGTCATGGGAAAAGAAAATGAACCATGCGATCATACTTACGATGTGACTGGTTCTCTGTGCGAGAATAATGATAAATTTGCAATCGACCGTCAGCTTCCGAAGATTGACATGGGAGATCTGCTTGTGATCCATGATACCGGAGCACATGGATTCTCTATGGGATATAATTACAACGGACGTCTTCGTTCCGCAGAAGTTCTTCTGAAAGAGGACGGAGGTACACAGCTGATCCGCAGAGCAGAGACTCCGATGGATTACTTTGCAACTTTCGACTGCTTTCCGGTTTATGAGGAACTTAAGAAGAATACGGAAGAAGCGGATAAGCTTGGAAAATAATTTCAAATAGTTTATTTTGAAAAAATACTTGCGAACCGAAGATAAGTATGATATGATTATTTTCGGTTCGTGATTAAAAAACATGAATTTTATGCCGGCATGTCGGAATGGCAGACGAGGCAGACTCAAAATCTGTTGCGGGTGACCGCGTGCGGGTTCAAGTCCCGCTGCCGGCAGTTGATAATTAACTGGAATTGAATAAAAGATATGAGAAGTACATTGCGATGATTCGTGATGTATTTTTTCGTATATACACAATTATTGTGGCACATTTCGTGTATCTGTAATTTTGATGAGGATCTTTTTTACCCCTTCATGTATTGAAAATATCAAAAAAAAATGTCATAATGAGATGTTGTATATTTGAACGAATAGATAGAAAAGATAGAAGTAAGTGATGAGACTTACAGAGAGGCAGTTGATTATGAGCAAAATCGTATTGATAGACGGACACAGTATTCTGAACAGGGCGTTTTTCGGACTTCCGGATTTGACAAATGCGGAAGGACTCCATACGAATGCAATATATGGATTCTTAAATATTATGTTCAAGATCCTGGAGGAGGAAAAGCCGGAGTATCTGACCGTTGCATTTGATGTGCATGCGCCGACTTTCCGCCATAAGATGTTTGAGGCGTATAAGGGGACGAGAAAGCCGATGGCAGAAGAACTCAGACAGCAGGTACCGTTGATGAAGGAAGTTCTGCATGCTATGGGAATCCGGACGATCGAGCAGGAAGGGCTGGAGGCAGATGACCTTCTTGGAACGCTGTCCAAAAGATGCGAGCGAATGGGGATGGAAGTGGTCATTATTTCCGGAGACAGAGATCTTCTCCAGCTTGCTACAGACCATGTTGAGATCCGGATTCCGAAGACAAAACGGACCGGAACTGAGATCGAGAATTATTATGCAGTGGACGTAAAAGAAAAATACCAGGTGACACCGACAGAATTTATCGATGTGAAAGCATTGATGGGAGATACTTCAGATAATATCCCAGGGGTGCCTGGAGTCGGAGAAAAGACGGCGACCAAGATTATTGTAGAATACGGATCTATTGAAAATGCCTACAAGCATGCATCCGAACTGAAGCCGCCGAGAGCATCGAAAAATCTGGTGGAATACTGGGATCAGGCACAAATGAGTAAGGTGCTGGCGACAATCGATGTAGACGCGGATTTTGCTTATGAACTGGAAGAGGCGAAGCTTGGAAATCTTTATACAGAGGAAGCTTATGTCTATTTCCAGAGACTGCAGTTCAAGAATCTGCTGAATCGTTTTGATGTGCAGAGTGAGAATTCGATTGAAGATGCATTTGTAATCGCTGTGGGAAAAGAAGAAATTCAGAAAATCTTTGCGGAGGCAGAAAAAGCGCAGACAGTGGGAGCCGTTCTTTACAAAGACACCAGAAATGTACTTCCGCTGTTTGCAGGAAATGCTGAGATAGGTGGAATTGGAATTTCGTTTGGAAAAGAGAAGATCTACTGTATTCCGGCAGGAAATGGATACAGCATGGAGGAACTTCTGGAGGCACTTGTACATGTGGCAAAGCATGCCGGACGGTTTGTGGTGTTTGATCTGAAGTCATCCCTGCCTTATCTGAAAGGATTAGAAGGAGCAGCAGAGGAGAAGTGCTTTGACAGTATTGTAGCAGCTTACCTCCTGAATCCGTTGAAAAATGATTATGGATTTGAAGATGTGGCACAGGAGCATCTTGGATTGATGATCGATCCGAAGACAGAACTGGAAAAAATGGTCTGTTATGAAGCCTATGCTGCATTTGCGTCATCGGAAGTTTTGGAAGAAAAGCTGAAAAAAGAGGAAATGTGGAAGCTTTTTACAGAAATAGAGATGCCGCTTGTATTTACTCTGTTCCACATGGAGCAGAATGGGGTGCGTGTAGAAGCAGAAGAATTGAAAAGTTATGGAGAACAGCTTGGCGGAAAAATCGTACAGTTGGAAAAGGAAATTTATGAGCTTGCCGGGGAAGAATTTAATATCAATTCACCAAAGCAGCTGGGCGTGGCCCTTTTTGAACATCTGTCCCTTCCAAATGGAAAGAAGACGAAAACAGGATATTCGACGGCAGCAGACGTACTGGATAAGCTGGCACCGGATTATCCGATCGTGGCAAAAATCCTGGAATATCGTCAGCTTGCCAAGCTGAAATCGACTTATGCAGATGGACTTGCCGTGTTTATTCATGAAGATGATCACCGGATTCATGGAAAATTCAACCAGACAGTCACAGCGACCGGACGTATCAGCAGTACAGAGCCAAACCTGCAGAATATCCCGGCGAGGGTAGAACTTGGTCGGCTGATCCGTAAAGTATTTGTGCCGGAAGAGGGATATGTGTTTGTAGATGCTGATTATTCGCAGATAGAACTGCGTGTGCTGGCACATTGCTCCGGAGATGCAGCACTGATCGAAGCATACCGGGAGGCAAAGGACATTCACCGGATCACAGCTTCTCAGGTGTTTCATACTCCATTTGATGAAGTGACCGATCTGCAGAGGCGAAATGCAAAAGCAGTCAACTTTGGTATTGTCTATGGGATCAGTTCTTTTGGACTGAGCCAGGATTTAAGTATTACGAGAAAAGAAGCGGCCGAATATATTGACCGTTATTTTGAAACCTATCCGGGCATCAAGAAATTTCTGGATGATGCAGTTGCTCATGCAAAAGAACAGGGATATGTTGTGACCTTATTTGGCAGAAGAAGACCGGTTCCGGAGCTGTCTTCCAGCAATTTTATGCAGAGACAATTCGGGGAACGTGTGGCAATGAATTCTCCGATCCAGGGAACGGCTGCAGATATCATGAAAATCGCAATGATTGCTGTGGACAAAGAGCTTCGCATGAGAAACATGAAATCCAGGCTGGTTCTGCAGGTACACGACGAACTTCTGATCGAGACATGGAAGGAAGAGGAAGAGGAAGTGCGGGAGATCCTGAAAGAAGGCATGATGCATGCGGCAGATCTTTCCGTTCCGCTTGAAATTGATATGCATAGTGGAAAAAACTGGTATGAGGCAAAATAGAAGGAAACAGATATGAGAAAAATAGGAATAACAGGAGGCATTGGTTCCGGGAAGAGCAAAATACTCGACTTTTTAAGTGTAGTGTGCGGCGCGGTGATCTGCCAGTCAGATCTGATGGCACATCAGGTACAGCTTCCGGGAGAAAAATGTTATCAGAAGGTCGTGGAGACGTTTGGGAAAGAAATTTTAAATCCTGACGGAACGATTGATCGGAAAATTCTTGGCAGAATTGTGTTTGATCAGCCAGAGAAACTGCAAAAGCTTAATGCGATCGTGCATCCGGCGGTCAATGAAAAGATCCGGGAGGAAATGCAGAAGGCGCAGGAAGAGGGAAAAGAGCTTTTTGTTCTGGAAGCCGCACTCCTTACGGAACCGGTATATCGTGAGATGTTGGATGAGATCTGGTATATTCATGTGCCACAGGAGATCCGGATGGAGCGACTGAGAAGTTCACGCGGATATTCAGATGAAAAAATGTATGCGGTGTTTGCAAATCAGCCGTCGGAAGAGACATTTACAGCGGTTTCGGATCTTGTGATCGAAAACGGTGGAACCTTTGAAGAAACGGAAAAACAGATAGACTTGGCACTGGGAAGAGGCTAAGAACAGGGAGAAGAAACAAGATGAGATTATGCAGTATTGCCAGTGGCAGCAGCGGGAACTGTATTTATGTGGGGAGCGATCGAACGCATCTGCTTGTAGATACAGGAATCAGCAAAAAACGAATTGAGGAAGGCTTAAAGGAACTTGAAATAAAAGGAAAAGAGCTGGATGGAATCCTGATTACCCATGAACATGCAGATCATATTCAGGGACTTGGCGTATTCAGCAGAAAATATGAGATCCCGATCTATGGAACACCGGGAACGATTCGGGGAATCCGTGATTATAAAAATCTCGGGAAAATGCCGGAAGGACTTTACCATGAAATCCAGGTAGACAAAGAATTTAAGCTGGGTGATATTGACGTGCATCCATTTGCTATTTCCCATGATGCAAATGAACCGAGCGGCTACCGCTTTGAGCAGGATGGAAAGAAGATCGCGGTAGCAACGGATCTTGGAAAATACGATGAATATACGGTAGAGAACCTGAAGGATTTAAATGCGGTCCTGCTGGAATCCAACCATGATATACATATGCTGGAAGTCGGTCCTTATCCGTATTACCTGAAGCAGAGAGTTCTTGGGGACAGAGGACATTTATCAAATGAATTGTCAGGACGGCTTCTTTGTGATATACTACACAATAACTTGCAGAGTGTATTGCTGGGGCATTTGAGCAAGGAGAATAATTACGAAGAACTTGCATATGAGACTGTCAGGCTGGAGGTCACTTTGGGGCAGAACCCGTATAAGGGGGATGAGATACCAATCGCAGTTGCAAAAAGGGATCAGGTGTCTGCGGTGATCGAGGTTTAGAAAAAGAAAGTATGCAGAATTGGATTCAGGAGGACAGGCAGAATGAAGAAATGCATTATTACAGTAGTCGGTAAAGATTCGGTAGGAATTATTGCAAAAGTATGTACATACCTGGCAGAGACCAATATCAATATTTTAAATATTTCCCAGACGATCGTGGATGGGTATTTTAATATGATGGCGGTTGCAGATGTGGAAAATTCAAAAAAAGAACTGGATATCGTAGCGGTAGAACTTCGTGATATCGGCTTACAGATCGGTGTCAATATTCATTGTCAGAGAGAAGAGATTTTTGAAAAAATGCACAGAGTGTAAGGAGAACCGCTATGATTAATTTTTACGAAGTAGTAGAAACAAACCAGATGATCGAAGAAGAAAATCTGGATGTAAGAACAATCACATTGGGTATCAGTCTGATGGACTGTATTGACTCAGATCTGGACAGACTGAATGAAAAGATATATAAAAAAATCACAACACTTGCAAGGGATCTTGTATCGACAGGAGAGAAGATCGAAAGTGAATTTGGAATTCCGATCGTTAATAAGCGGATTTCCATTACACCGGTTGCACTTGTTGGCGGTTCAGCCTGCAAAAAACCAGAGGATTTTGTGACGATCGCAGAGACACTGGATAAAGCAGCAAAGGAAGTCGGTGTAAACTTTATCGGAGGATACTCTGCAATCGTATCCAAGGGAATGACAAAGAGCGATGAACTCCTGATCCGTTCCATTCCGATGGCAATGGCAAAGACAGAGCGTGTGTGCAGTTCGGTCAATGTAGGTTCGACAAAGACTGGTATTGATATGGATGCAGTCCGTCTTTGCGGCGAGATTGTAAAAGAGACAGCAGAGGCGACAAAGGACAAGGATTCGATTGGCTGTGCAAAATTTGTAGTTTTATGTAATGCACCGGATGATAACCCGTTTATGGCAGGGGCCTTTTTAGGTGTTACCGAAGGAGATGCCGTGATCAATGTCGGTGTCAGCGGACCTGGTGTTGTAAAAAGAGCGATTGAAAAATGTCGTGGCGAGGGCTTTCAGGAACTTTGTGATACGATCAAGAAGACCGCATTTAAGGTGACAAGGGTTGGTCAGCTTGTAGCCGGAGAAGCTTCCAAAAGGCTTGGTATTCCGTTTGGAATCATTGACCTGTCACTTGCACCTACACCGGCTGTTGGCGATTCAGTAGCGGAGATTCTGGAAGAAATCGGACTTGAGAGAGTTGGCGCACCAGGAACAACAGCGGCACTTGCTATGCTGAACGATCAGGTGAAAAAAGGTGGCGTTATGGCGTCTTCCTATGTAGGAGGTTTAAGTGGAGCTTTTATTCCAGTCAGTGAGGATCAAGGAATGATCGATGCAGTCAATGCCGGATCTCTTTGTATAGAAAAGCTGGAGGCGATGACTTGTGTCTGCTCGGTAGGACTTGATATGATCGCTATTCCGGGTAAGACGAAAGCTACTACGATTTCCGGGATCATTGCGGATGAGATGGCGATCGGAATGGTCAATCAGAAGACAACGGCGGTTCGTGTGATACCTGTAGTTGGAAAGGATGTTGGAGATATGGCAGAGTTTGGTGGCCTTTTGGGATATGCGCCGATCATGCCGGTCAATGAATTTGACTGCAGTGCATTTGTGAATCGAAAGGGAAGAATTCCTGCACCGATACATAGTTTTAAAAATTAGAAAGAGGTAAAGAGAGCATGGGGAAAGTTGCGATTGTAACAGATAGTAACAGTGGAATTACACAGGCAGAAGGAAAGAAGATGGGAATTTACGTACTTCCGATGCCATTCTATATCAATGAGGAGCTGTTTTACGAGGATATCACACTCACGCAGGAGGAGTTTTATGAAAAACTGGCAGGAGATGCAGATATTAAGACTTCCCAACCGGCTCCCGGAGATGTAATGGATATGTGGGACAAGGCGCTGGAGGAATATGATGAGGTTGTACATATTCCGATGTCAGCCGGTCTTAGCAGTTCATGTGAGACTGCAATCATGCTTTCCCAGGACTATGATGGAAAAGTACAGGTCGTAAATAATCACCGGATTTCTGTTACGCAGCGAAGATCGGTGGAAGAGGCGAAAAAGCTTGCAGATGCTGGAAAGAGCGCGGCAGAAATTAAAGAACTGTTAGAAGCGATCCAGTGGGACAGTGATATCTATATTACAGTAGATACTTTAAAATACCTGAAGAAAGGCGGCAGACTTACACCGGCAGCTGCAGCGATTGGAACGGTTCTGAACCTGAAGCCAGTTCTCCGTGTTAAAGGAGAAAAGCTGGATGCGTTTGCGAAGTCAAGAGGATGGAAGAGTGCAAAGAAGACGATGATCAAGACAATTAATGAGATTCGTACTTCAGAATTCGGAGATTGTGATGGAAAAAAAGATCTGTATCTGGATGCAGCTTACACAGGAGACCGCAAGGAGGCACAGGAATGGCTGGATGAGCTTCATGAAGCATTTCCGGAGTTTGAAATCCGCATGGATCCACTGTCGTTGAGTGTGGCATGCCATATCGGACCTGGAGCCAGGGCAGTGACTCTTACCAAAATTCTTCATGTGAACTAAATGAGAAAGAGACTTTTTGCACAAACATGCGTAGTAGTGGTATGCAAAAAGTCTCTTTTTTGACAAAGGGGAAGGGTTAAATAATTTGCAACTGCTTCTGGTATTCATTTGTAAAAGGTGTGCCAAATTTCTCGGTAATTATGGATTCATACAGGTCTGATGCGAAAATGTCCAGGTTCAGGAGGACCTGGGTGGCGGAGGTGAGATCTCTGGCATCTGCGAGCTTTGTGATCAGAGGGATGGTGGCATACTCTTTGATCTCTTTAAGGATTTGAGTATCTTTTTTTTGAAAACCGAGTACGCGGGCATAAAGGGCGGATGTGGATGACCGCTCTTTTTTTGCTTTGCCGGAAATGTTGCCGGAATCTTCTGCAAAACAGAAAGGAGGCTCATGTCGGAAGGTGTCCTTTTCTATGCCGAGCAGGATGTGCAGCAGGGCGCGGCTGATCCGGGTGTAGGTAAGCTCTCTGGTTTTCAGAAGATCGCAGAAGGAACTCCAGGTAGCAAAATCATTTCTCTGATTGATGATCCGGTTGGCGAGGTCTTTGCTGACATCAAGGTAATCGGTCAGAGAGGAAGCACTCTCACAGAGCAGTCGATACTTTAGCAGGAGTGAAAAATCATCCTGGGTAACCGGAAGTGAGGACTGGTAATTTTTTCGCAGCAGATTTGAAGAAGCGGGCGGAAGTTGTCCTGCGACGGATGAAAAAGCATCTTCTGGTAAAGATGGATTCAGAATTCGGTTGCGGATCGCAGTTGCGGAACTGAAGGTTTCGCAGAGGGCAGTATCGTTGTAGCCGGATCCCTCGCGGGGAATCGTGAAAGGCTGGATCGGACTTTTGAAATACCGGAGCGCTTTTAAGTATTCAATCCCAAGGGTATTGTTTGGTGAGGACAGGATTTCGGCAAGGGACGGATCCTTTGTATAGACACTTAGGGCAGTCTGGCGTGCCTGCGGAAACGGTCTGCCTTTTCGCAGCTCATTCTGCAGGAGTTGACGGTAGACTTCTGGCTCTTCGGAAAGAATCCGGGCAAGCCGATTGAGTTTTTTGATATCGCCACACTCACTGCCAAAGCAGAGATAGGAAATACAGCCAAGACTGTTAAAAATAGAAACGGCACCTCTTGCAAACAACTCTGCACTGCCACAGGAAAAAAGGACCGGGAGCTCCAGAATGAGTGATGCACCGCCAAGAAGGGCAGCTTTTGCCCGCAAATGCTTTGGTGCGATAGCAGGGGCGCCACGCTGGACGAAGTCACCACTCATAAGGACAACTGCCGCATCTGCCCCCGTTTTTTGAAGTGCCTGGTCTATATGATACTGATGTCCGTTGTGGAACGGATTATATTCTGCGATGATACCGACGATTTTCATACTTTTAACTAAAATCTCCTTTGTGTTGTTTGTGAAAAGATTATACTATAAAAAGAGTTTTTGTGCAAAAAACATTGTACTGGAAAATATTACGTGAAAAAAATAACATTACTTGTATACAATGTGTGCAAGGAGTATAATTAAGAATAGAGTGTGAGTTCTAATAAAGAAAATTCTAGTACCAGAAGGGAGAAACATCAATGAATGTATTAGTAATCAACTGCGGAAGTTCATCACTGAAGTTCCAGCTCATCAACTCAGAATCGGAGGCGGTTCTCGCAAAAGGTCTTTGCGAAAGAATCGGTATTGACGGAAGACTTACCTATCAGCCGGCAGGTGGAGAGAAGAATGTATCTGAAAAGGCTATGCCTACACATACAGAAGCAATCCAGTTCGTAATCGACGCGCTGACAGATGCAGATACAGGTGTTGTTAAGAGCCTTGACGAAATCGGAGCAGTCGGACATCGTGTTGTTCACGGCGGAGAAAAGTTTGCAAAATCTGTAGTTGTAACACCGGAAGTAAAAGCTGCGATCGCAGAGTGCAATGACCTTGCACCACTTCACAACCCGGCAAACTTAATCGGAATCGAAGCTTGTGAAAGTCTGATGCCGGGCACACCACAGGTTGTTGTATTTGATACTGCTTTTCATCAGACAATGCCTGAGAAAGCTTATATGTATGGACTTCCATATGAATATTATGAAAAATACAAAGTAAGACGTTACGGATTCCACGGAACAAGCCACAGCTTCGTATCTAAGAGAGTAGCTGAGATTGTTGGAAAACCATATAACGCAACAAAGACAATCGTATGTCACCTTGGTAACGGTGCATCTATTTCCGCAGTTCTCAACGGAGAATCTGTAGATACATCTATGGGACTTACTCCACTGGAAGGTCTTGTAATGGGAACACGTTCCGGAGATATTGATCCGGCTATCATGGAATTCGTTGCTAAGAAAGAAAACCTTGATATCGCAGGTATCATGAACGTTCTGAACAAGAAATCTGGTGTAGAAGGTATTTCCGGAGTATCAAGCGACTTCCGTGACCTTGAAGAAGCAGCAGATAACGGAAATGCACGTGCAGCACTTGCAATTGATGTGTTTGCTTACAGAGTAGCAAAATATGTTGGTGCATACACAGCAGCTATGAACGGTGTAGACAATATCGTATTCACAGCCGGTATCGGTGAAAATGCCGGACTTGTAAGAACAAAAGTCTGCAGCTATCTTGGATATCTTGGAATTACAATCGATGAAGAAGCAAATGGAAAACGTGGAGAAGAGATCGTAATCTCTACACCAGATTCCAAAGTGAAAGTTCTTGTAGTTCCGACAAACGAAGAACTTGCAATTGCAAGAGAGACAGTTGCACTTGTATAACAGAAGAAATTAGAAAAAACCTTAAAATCTGTAAATCATCCTTGACAAAAAGAATTTACATGGTATAATAGTTTAGGTGTGAACAGGAGAAAGAATTATGTTAATTGACCTGTCCGAAGTCTTATCTGAACCGCATAAGTCCATTGACGAAGTGGTCGGCACTGAGATGAAAGAAGTGAAGGTGAACGGAAGCAGATTTCCGGTAAGCCGGACACAGCCTGTGCATATTCATGTCGAGTATGCCGGCGAAAAAAAACTTCATATCAGTTGTGAGACAAGTCTTACGGTAATCATTCCGTGTGACAGATGTCTTACAGATGTACCGACAGATTTCACGCTTTCCTTTGAAAAGCAGGTGAATACAGCTCTGGCAGACGGAGAAGATGATGGCGAATCCGATGAAGCGAATTACATTGACGGATATCATCTTGATGTGGAGCAGCTGCTCTATAACGAGATTTTAGTAGGGTGGCCGATGAAAGTTCTATGTAGCGAAGACTGTAAAGGGATTTGCAGTGTATGTGGTCAGAACTTGAATGAGGGAAGCTGCGACTGCGAAGACACCAGTCTTGACCCTAGAATGTCAGTTATCCGCGATCTTTACAAGAATTTTAAGGAGGTGTAACCTATGTCAATTTGTCCAAAGAATAAATCTTCTAAAGCAAGAAGAGACAAGAGAAGAGCAAACTGGAAAATGAGCGCACCGAATCTGGTGAAATGCAGCAAATGTGGAGAACTTATGATGCCACACAGAGTTTGCAAAGCTTGTGGATCTTACAACAAGAGAGAAATCGTTACTGTAGAAAACTAATTAAAAAAGGCTATAGTACAGGAGTTAGGCGTATTGCTTAACTCCTTTTCTTTTTGCCTAATTTTCCTAAATCTGCTAAATATTATTGATTTTTACGGTCATGTCTAGTAGAATTGGTTTAGTAATGCTGGGAGGTAACAGTATGAAAGAAATAACAAAAGTTGTTGTCGATGCAATGGGCGGAGACAACGCACCGCATGAGATCATCAAAGGTGCGGTCGAGGCGGTCGGGAAGTCAGATGCGATCCATGTGATCCTGGTCGGAAAAGAAGATGTCATCAATCAGGAACTTTCCGGGTACACATATAATAAAGAACAGATTTCGGTTGTTCATACATCGGAAGTAATTGAGACAGCAGAACCGCCGGTTATGGCGATCCGCAGAAAGAAAGACTCATCCATTGTGGTAGGTCTTAAGATGGTGAAGGATAAAGAAGCTGACGCTTTTGTTTCAGCAGGAAGTTCCGGTGCGGTTCTTGCCGGGGGACAGCTTCTGGTTGGACGTATCAAAGGGGTGGAAAGACCACCGCTTGCACCGCTGATCCCGACAGAAAAAGGATTCTCCATTTTGATCGACTGTGGGGCGAATGTAGATGCAAGACCTTCACATCTGGTGCAGTTTGCCAAGATGGGTTCGATCTATATGGAACATATTATGGGAGTCAAGAATCCGAAGGTTGCGATCGTCAATATCGGAGCTGAGGAAGAAAAGGGTAATGCCCTGGTCAAGGAGACTTTTCCTATGCTGAAAGAATGTAAGGATATTAACTTTACCGGAAGCATCGAAGCGGCCGGGGGACAGCTTCTGGTTGGACGTATCAAAGGGGTGGAAAGACCACCGCTTGCACCGCTGATCCCGACAGAAAAAGGATTCTCCATTTTGATCGACTGTGGGGCGAATGTAGATGCAAGACCTTCACATCTGGTGCAGTTTGCCAAGATGGGTTCGATCTATATGGAACATATTATGGGAGTCAAGAATCCGAAGGTTGCGATCGTCAATATCGGAGCTGAGGAAGAAAAGGGTAATGCCCTGGTCAAGGAGACTTTTCCTATGCTGAAAGAATGTAAGGATATTAACTTTACCGGAAGCATCGAAGCGAGAGAAATCCCTCACGGACAGGCAGATGTTATCGTCTGTGAAGCATTTACCGGCAACGTGATCCTGAAACTCTATGAAGGAGTAGCATCGGTTCTTGTAAGCAAGATCAAAGGTGGTATGAAGCAGAATCTCCGCGGCATGATCGGTGGACTTCTGGTTAAGCCGGTGCTGAAAAAGACTATGAAGGATTTTGACGCAAGTGAGTATGGTGGAGCACCACTGCTTGGACTCACCGGTCTGGTAGTAAAGACACACGGCAGTTCCAAGGCAAAAGAAGTCTGCAATTCAATTTTGCAGTGCGTAACCTTCAAAGAAGAAGGAATCAATGAAAAGATTAAAGAATGTATTCAGGCGGAAGAAAAATCCGCACAGGAATAAGCTCAGAAAGGATTAAGAATTATGGAATTTGAAAAACTGAAAGACATTATTGTTGATGTGATGGGATGTAACCCGGATGAAATTACGATGGACACTACATTTGTAGATGATCTGGGAGCTGATTCACTTGATATTTTCCAGATTATTATGGGAATTGAAGATGCATTTGATATCGAAATTGAAAATGAAGATGCAGAAAAGATCGCAACAGTAGGTGATGCTGTAGAACAGATCAAGAACGCTGTTAACTAGGGAAAATGATTACAGGGGACATCCCCATTTTTGGGGAGTGTCCTTTTTTAAAATTGGAGGAGCAATCATGAGCAGAAATGTAAAGGAACTGGAAGAAAAAATCGGCTACAATTTCAAGGACAGCCATTTGCTCAGACATGCTGTGACGCACAGCTCTTATGTGAATGAAAAGCATATGAAGAAGGCAGACTGTAATGAACGTCTGGAATTCCTTGGAGATGCTGTTCTGGAACTGATTTCAAGCGAATATCTTTTTTTCGAGAACCAGACAATGCCGGAAGGAGAACTGACTAAGTTAAGAGCAAGCATGGTATGCGAGAAGGCACTTGCATTTTGTGCGCGGGATCTGGAACTTGGAAGTTATCTGCTGCTTGGGAAAGGTGAGGACGCGACCGGTGGAAGATTCAGAGAGTCTATTACCTCGGATGCATTGGAAGCACTGATTGGTGCGATTTATCTGGATGGTGGTTTTGCTAATGCGAAAGAGTTTATTTTAAAATATATTTTAAACGACCTGGAAGGAAAACGGCTCTTTTATGATAGCAAGACTATCCTGCAGGAAATGGTACAGGGCGGTCAGGAAAAAGGAATTGTCTACCAGCTGGTAGGAGAAGAGGGACCGGACCACAATAAATCCTTCTGTGTAGAGGTTGTGATCGGCGGAGAAGCCTTTGGATGTGGTATCGGAAGGACCAAAAAGGCTGCCGAACAGGAAGCGGCTTATCAGGCAATCCTGAAGCTGAAAGAAGGAAAGGTACAGTAGGTGAGGCATGTATTTAAAAAGTATTGAAGTACAGGGATTCAAGTCTTTTGCAAATAAGATTGTCTTTGAATTTCATAACGGGATCACCGGAATCGTCGGACCGAACGGAAGTGGGAAAAGCAACGTGGCGGATGCCGTCCGCTGGGTACTCGGAGAGCAGAAGGTGAAGCAGCTCCGTGGAGGTACGATGCAGGATGTTATTTTTTCCGGTACGGAAAACCGGAAACCCCTCAGCTACGCATCGGTTGCGATTACACTGGATAATTCAGATCACAAACTCCCGGTGGAGTTTGAAGAGGTTAAAGTCACAAGAAAGTTGTACCGTTCGGGGGAAAGTGAATACCTGATCAACGGCAGTGTCTGCAGGCTCAAAGATATCAATGAGATGTTTTATGATACAGGTATCGGAAAAGAAGGATATTCGATCATCGGACAGGGACAGATTGACAAGATCCTGAGCGGTAAGCCGGAAGAGAGACGAGAGCTTTTTGATGAGGCGGCCGGGATTGTCAAATTTAAGCGCCGCAAGGCGTTATCTCTTCGCAAACTGGAAGAAGAGCAGAGCAATCTGGTCCGTGTCAATGATATTTTGGGAGAGTTGGAAAAGCAGTTTGGTCCGCTTCAGAAACAGTCGGAGACAGCGAAGGAATATCTGAAAAAGAGAGAAGAACTGAAGCATTATGACATCAATATGTTCCTGGTGGAGATGAAACGTCTGAAGGGGCAGATCCGGGAAAACGATGAGAAGCTGAAGATTGCGCAGGATGAACTCACTGAAGCCGGCAAAAAGCATGAAGATATGAAGGCACAGTATGAGAAGATCGAGCAGGAAGTAGATGAGATCGATGCCGGAATCGAGCATGCAAAAAGCCAGAGAAATGAGACAACACTTCTGAAGCAGCAGTTGGAAAACCAGATCGAGCTTTTAAAAGAGCAGATCAACAGTGTCCGTATGAATGATGAACACTATGAAAAACGCGCAAACGATATTCAGGCAGAGCTTGCAAACCGTGAAAGGCAGAAATCCGAACTGGAAGAAGAAAAAGCAGAGATCGACAGACATCTTGCAGCTGCATCTGAGAGACAAAAGCAGGCAGGAGAGGAGCTGACTGCCCTGCAGAGCCGGATTGCAGAGATGTCAGTGGAGATTGAAAAGAATCAGAACGATATCCGTGAGCTTCTGAATAACCGTGCATCCACGAAGGCAAAGCTGCAGCATTATGAAACGACGCTTGAACAGATCAAGGTACGCCGGGCACTGCTTTACAAACGTCTGGTAGAAGCGGAGAGTGATGTACAGAGGCAACAGGAACTTGCTGCGCAGTATACGGAAGAACTGAAGGCAGTATCAGGGAAGATCACGGATTCTGTAGAACAGATCAAAAACTATGAAACAGAGATTGCCGGACTGCAAAAAGAGATCGGACAGGCAAATGAAAACCTGCGAAACAGGCAGAATGCTTATCACAGGGAGTACTCTCGTTTGGAGTCTCTGAGGAACCTTACGGAGCGTTACGATGGTTATGGGAACAGTATCCGTCGTGTGATGGAGCAGAAAAGCCGTGAGCCGAAAATCCTGGGGGTTGTGGCTGATCTGATCAAAGTAGATAAAAAATATGAGACTGCGGTGGAGATCGCACTTGGAGGCAGTATCCAGAATATCGTTACTGCAGACGAAGAGACTGCAAAAAAAATGATTGGTTATCTGAAGCAGAACCGGTATGGACGTGCAACTTTCCTTCCATTGACAGCGATTCATGGGGGACAGGGATTTGCCAGGGCAGAAGCCCTTCGCGAGCCGGGTGTGATCGGCACGGCGGACAAGCTGGTAACGGTAGAAGATAAATTTACATCTCTTGCAGAGCATCTTCTTGGAAGAACTCTTGTGGCAGACAACATTGATACCGGGATCCGTCTGGCAAGAAAGTATCGTCAGTCCCTGCGTATCGTTACGCTGGAAGGAGATCTGATCAATCCTGGCGGAGCAATGAGTGGTGGAGCATTTAAGAATTCCAGTAATCTGCTCAGCAGAAGACGTGAGATTGAAGAACTGGAAAAGACGGTTGCGCGTCTGAAAACAGAACTCCAGAAATCGGAAGCAGAAGTTGCGGCCGCAAAGGAGAAGCGGACGGCTCTGTATGCAAAGGTGGAAGAGATCCAGCAGGAATTGCAGAATGACTATGTGGTTCAAAATACTGCGAAGATGAATCTGGATCAGGTAAAAAGCCGTCAAAATGCGACCAGAGAAAATTCAGAAGGAATTTATGCGGAGCGCAAGAAACTGGAAGAACAGGTTCATGAGATCGAGGAAAACGAAGAATCGATCAAAATGGAACTGGAGACCAGCCAGCAACTGGAGGACGAGCTGACACGCCAGATGGAAAGTTCACAGAAGTGGCTGGAAAAAGAGCGTGAGGCAGAAGCTGCAGAAGTGCGCAAAAATGAAAATATTCACCTCAGTTTTGCTGCATTGGAGCAGAAAAAAGATTTTATCGAGGAGAATTTTGTCCGTATCCGGGAAGAGATGGGAAAATTCCAGGAAGAGCTTGCCACTTTAAATGCAAGCAAAGGAGAGAATCACGGTGAAATAGAGCAAAAGGAAGCACAGATTACCGAAATCCGGCAGACGATAGAGAATTCAAAGGAATTATTTGAGGAAATCAACAAAGAGATCGAAGAATCGCAGAAAAAGCGGGAAGAACTGAATCAGAAGCATAAGGCATTCCTGAAAAAGCGAGAAGATCTTGCAGCCCATATGGCAGAGCTTGATAAAGAATCCTTCCGGCTTACCAGTAAGAAAGAAGGCTACGAGGAAGCTTTGGAAAAGCAGATCAATTATATGTGGGAAGAGTACGAACTGACGTATAATCATGCACTGGAAATCCGGGATGAGAGTCTGACAGATCCTGCCGAGATGCGAAGGCGGATCCAGGAATTAAAGACGGAGATCCGGAAACTCGGATCGGTGAACGTCAATGCGATCGAAGATTTTAAAAATCTTTCCGAGCGGTATGAATTTATGAAAACGCAGCATGATGATCTGGTAGAGGCAGAAGCAACGCTTAAGAAGATCATTGAAGAGCTGGACGAGGCGATGCGTAAGCAGTTTACTGAGCAGTTTGCAAAGATCAGCCAGGAGTTTAATCAGGTGTTCAAACAACTGTTCGGTGGTGGAAAAGGAACTCTGGAACTGATGGATGATGAGGATGTGCTGGAAGCCGGAATCCGGATCATTGCGCAGCCGCCGGGTAAAAAACTTCAGAATATGATGCAGCTTTCCGGTGGAGAAAAGGCGTTGACGGCGATTTCGCTGCTGTTTGCAATCCAGAATCTGAAACCTTCTCCGTTTTGTCTGCTGGATGAAATCGAGGCGGCACTGGATGATTCTAATGTCACGAGATTTGCACAGTATTTGCACAAGCTGACGAAAAATACACAGTTTATCGTCATTACACACCGTCGCGGTACGATGACAGCGGCAGACCGGCTGTATGGGATCACTATGCAGGAAAAAGGGGTATCAACGCTGGTATCTGTGGATCTTCTGGAAGATGAGCTTACAAAGTAGTGGATAGGAGGATATGATGGCAGAAGAAAAAATGGGATTTTTTAAGCGTCTGGTAGCAGGACTTAACAAGACGCGCGATAATATCGTGTCTGGAATGGACAGTATTTTTCATGGATTTTCAAAGATAGATGAGGACTTTTATGAGGAACTGGAAGAGGTTCTGATCATGGGAGATCTTGGGGTAAAAGCAACTTACGCGATTCTTGATGATCTTCGTAAAAAAGTAAAAGAACAGCATATCAAAGAGCCGATTGAGTGCAGACAGCTCCTGATTGACAGTATCAAAGAGCAGATGGATGTAGGCGAGACAGCTTATGAATTTGAAAATCAGACTTCTGTTGTTCTGGTGATTGGAGTAAATGGAGTCGGAAAGACGACTACTATCGGAAAACTTGCCGGTAAGATGAGAGGTCAGGGCAAGAAAGTTGTGCTTGCTGCAGCAGATACTTTCCGTGCAGCTGCGGGCGATCAATTAAAGGAATGGGCACATCGCTCGGATGCAGATCTGATCGGCGGACAGGAAGGTGCAGATCCGGCAGCCATCGTTTATGATGCGGTAGCGGCTGCAAAAGCGAGAAAGGCAGATATCCTTCTGGTGGATACAGCCGGAAGACTTCACAATAAAAAGAACCTGATGGAGGAACTGAAGAAGATTAACCGTGTGCTGGAAAGAGAATATCCGGAAGCATACAGGGAAACTTTGGTCGTTCTGGATGCAACGACCGGACAGAATGCGCTTTCACAGGCAAAGGAATTCAGTGATGTTGCGGATATTACAGGAATTATCCTGACTAAGATGGATGGAACGGCCAAAGGTGGAATTGCAGTTGCAATTCAGGCAGAGCTTGGAATTCCTGTTAAATATATAGGTGTCGGTGAGACAATTGATGATCTGCAGAAATTCGATTCCGACGAATTTGTACAGGCATTATTTACAACAGAAGAAAAGAAGGAAGAAGGAGAAGAATAATAGTATGCTGACATTGGAAAAATTTGAAGAAGCAAGCGAGATCGTAAAACGTGTGACACGTCCGACAAAGCTTATCTACAGTGAGTATCTCAGTAGCCAGACCGGGGGGAAGGTCTATTTGAAACCGGAAAATATGCAGTACACAGGTGCATACAAATTAAGAGGAGCTTATTACAAGATCAGCACACTTTCTGAGGAAGATCGTGCAAAAGGTCTGATCACAGCTTCAGCAGGAAACCATGCGCAGGGTGTGGCATATGCGGCAAAAGCGTTTGGATGTAAGGCAACGATTGTTATGCCAACTGTCACTCCGCTGATCAAGGTAAACCGTACCAAGAGCTATGGCGCCGAGGTTGTTTTACACGGAGATGTCTATGACGATGCCTGTGCAAAGGCCTATGAGCTTGCAGAAGAGTACGGATATACTTTTGTACATCCGTTCGATGATCTGGATGTAGCTACCGGACAGGGAACGATTGCAATGGAAATTGTCCAGGAACTCCCGACCGTTGATTATATCCTTGCACCGATCGGGGGCGGCGGACTGATCACGGGTGTATCTACACTTGCGAAAATGCTGAATCCAAAGATCAAAGTGATCGGTGTGGAACCGGCAGAAGCAGCAAGTATGACTGCTGCAATCGAAGCAGGACATACTGTAACACTTCCAAGTGCCAACACGATCGCAGATGGTACAGCAGTAAAAAAAGTCGGAGAACAGAATCTCCCATACGTCATGGAAAATGTAGACCAGATCGTAACTGTAGAAGACGATGAATTGGTCGGAGCATTCCTTGATATGGTGGAAAACCATAAAATGGTAGTAGAAAACTCCGGTCTTCTTTCCGTTGCAGCTTTAAAACAGCTGGATCTGAAAGGTAAGAAAGTAGTATCTATCTTAAGCGGCGGGAACATGGATGTTATTACCATGTCTTCAGTTGTACAGCACGGACTGATCCAGAGAGACCGTATCTTCTCTGTATCGGTACTTCTTCCGGATAAACCGGGTGAACTGGTAAAAGTGGCACAGACGATTGCAGAAGAGCAGGGAAATGTGATCAAACTGGAACATAATCAGTTTGTAAGTATTAACCGGAATGCGGCTGTGGAGCTTCGTGTGACACTGGAAGCATTTGGAACCGATCATAAGAACCGGATCATTGCGGCATTGGAGGCAGCCGGGTTCAGACCGAAGCTGATCAGTGCGAAGTTATATTAGAATGTTTAAGAGGACAGTCTTATCCCCTGGTGAGGGATGAGGCTGTCTTTGTTTGAAAATAAGGTTGTTAGGCCGGGCGAGAAAAAGAATCTCTTCCAATCCAGGTTGTGCAAACCATTCCGATGAACCTCTGAAGGCGAAAATTATGTCAGCAGAGGCTTCCATAATTTTTGAGTTTCATCTCCATTGCACAAAATAGGATTGGAAGAGATTCTTTTTCTCGCCCGGCCAATGACGGTATTGGTAAAAAGGGCAGGACTGCTTCATAGTGAGGGAGAGGGGATAGAGACTGCAAATGTGATTGGGTGCTTGTTAAAGACGGGAGATATAGATGGAAAAATATGAAAATTTAACCAATTAGCACTTTAATTGAATGAAATACTAGGTTAAAGTCACGAAATGAGGAAAATGGGGTTGACATCGAAGGTATAGTTGTATACAATAATACAAAAATACAGGTCAGGGAGTGACGGTTATGGAAAATAGGAAGGTTTATCTGGATAAGCATACAAATTTATTGCAACTTGAGGAGCATATGTACCCGCTGGTAGACGTGGACACACCGAATGTGTTCCGGAACCTGTTTCATTATGATGAGATTCCGAAGATTGCGTTTAATGATCGTATTGTACCGCACAGTATGCCGGATGAGATCTGGATCACGGATACGACATTCAGGGATGGACAGCAGTCGAGAGCACCCTATTCAACGGATCAGATTGTAACCATTTTCGATTATATGCACAGGCTTGGCGGTCCGCAGGGAAAGATTCGTCAGAGTGAATTTTTCTTATACAGCAAGAAAGACCGGGATGCCGTATATAAATGTATGGAAAGAGGTTATAAGTTCCCGGAGATCACAAGCTGGATCCGTGCAAATAAAAAGGATTTTGAGTTGGTAAAAGATCTGGGGATGAAGGAAACCGGAATCCTGGTAAGCTGTTCGGATTATCATATTTTTTATAAACTGAAGATGACAAGACGAGAGGCGATGGAACATTATCTGTCAGTTATACGTGAATGTCTGGAGACCGGTGTCAGTCCAAGATGTCATCTGGAAGATATTACCAGATCGGATATTTATGGATTTGTAATTCCATTCTGTCTGGAACTGATGCATCTGATGGAAGAGTATCAGATTCCGGTGAAGATCCGTGTCTGTGATACAATGGGATACGGAGTCAACTATCCGGGGGCTGTGATTCCTCGTTCCATTCCTGGTATCATTTACGGACTCAGAGTACATGCAGGTGTACCGAGTGAACTGATCGAATTCCATGGACACAATGATTTTTACAAGGCAGTCAACAATTCTACAACGGCCTGGCTTTATGGAGCATGTGGTGTGAACTGTTCCTTGTTTGGAATCGGTGAACGTACCGGCAATACGCCGCTGGAAGCGATGATTTTTGAATATGCGCAGCTTCGTGGAACGCTGGATGGTATGGATACAACGGTGATTACTGAACTGGCAGAATATTATGAAAAAGAGATTGGATATCAGATTCCGCCGCGTACCCCGTTTGTCGGAAAGAATTTCAATGTAACCCGTGCGGGGATCCATGCAGACGGACTGTTAAAGAACGAAGAAATCTACAATGTGTTTGATACCGGCAAGTTTCTGAACCGTCCACCGCTGGTTGCTGTGTCAAATACTTCCGGTCTTGCAGGTATTGCACACTGGATAAATACATATTATCACCTGAAAAATGAGAAACAGGTAGACAAGAATTCCATTTTAGTTGTAGAATTGAAGAAGTGGGTTGACGCGGAATATGAATCCGGCCGTGTGACCGTACTCACAGATCAGGAACTAATACGGGAGATTGAGAGAATCTGTGACGAAAAGGGGATTACAATCTAACGAAATTCAGGAGAGAGATAAAATGGAAGAGTATTCATTGAGAAGTCAGGTTTTTCAAACTATCAGAGATGACATTCTGAAAGGTAAGTATGAAGAAAATGACGAACTCAGGGAAGCAACATTGGGGAAGGAACTTGGAGTTAGCCGTACACCGGTAAGAGAGGCACTTAGACAGCTGGAACTGGAGGGACTGGTGAACATCATCCCAAATAAAGGAGCTTATGTTACCGGTATTTCCGATAAGGATGTACATGATATTTATATGATTCGTTCCATGCTGGAAGGATTATGTGTCCGTTGGGCAACAGAACATATTACACAGGAGCAGCTGGAAGAACTGGATGAGATCATTCTTTTATTCGAGTATCATATGGATAAAGGACATTCCGATCAGCTGACAGAGCTGGATGGAAGATTCCATCAGATTCTGTATGAGGCATCACAGAGCAGGATTCTGGATCATGTGCTTTCAGATTTTCACAAATATGTACAGCTTGCAAGAAGGACTTCCGTTAAGACAGAAGAGCGTGCGATCAAGTCGATTGGTGAGCATAACGAGATCCTGAATGCCATCAAGGCGAAGGATGCGGAAAAAGCCGGCAATCTGGCAACGATCCATATTATGCATGTTATGGAGAACCTGCATATCGAAGAAGAATAGCCAAAAAGGAGACGAAGTTATGAGTAAAATTCAGATGAAGACACCGATTGTTGAGATGGACGGAGATGAGATGACCAGAATTCTCTGGAGGATGATAAAAGATGATCTTCTTCTGCCGTATATCGATCTTAAGACAGATTATTATGATCTTGGATTGGAACACCGCAATGAGACAGATGACCAAGTTACAGTTGATTCGGCTAATGCAACAAAGAAGTACAAAGTAGCAGTCAAATGTGCGACCATTACACCGAATGCGGCAAGGGTAAAAGAATATGATCTCAAAGAGATGTGGAAGAGTCCGAACGGAACAATCCGTGCGATTCTGGATGGAACGGTATTTCGTGCTCCGATCGTGGTAAAAGGAATTGAACCATGTGTAAAGAACTGGAAGAAGCCGATCACGATTGCCCGTCATGCTTATGGGGATGTATATAAAGGAACCGAGATGAAGATTCCGGGACCTGGAAAGGCAGAGCTGGTCTACACGGCACCTGACGGAACAGAGACAAGAGAGCTGATCCATAATTTCGAAGGAGCAGGTATTATCCAGGGAATGCACAATATCAATGCATCGATTGAAAGTTTTGCAAGAAGCTGTTTTAGTTATGCACTGGATACAAAGCAGGATCTCTGGTTTGCAACAAAAGATACCATTTCCAAAAAATATGACCATACTTTCAAAGATATCTTCCAGGAGATTTTTGATGCGGAGTATAAGAACCTTTTTGATGAAGCGGGAATTGAATATTTCTACACGCTGATCGATGATGCGGTAGCCCGTGTAATGAAGTCAGAAGGTGGTTATATCTGGGCATGTAAGAATTATGACGGGGATGTGATGAGTGATATGGTTTCCTCAGCATTTGGTTCACTTGCCATGATGACATCTGTACTGGTATCACCGGAAGGCTTTTATGAATATGAAGCTGCACATGGAACAGTACAGCGTCATTATTATAAACACCTGAAAGGGGAAGAGACTTCAACAAACTCTGTTGCAACAATTTTTGCATGGACAGGAGCTTTGCGCAAGAGAGGAGAACTGGATGGGAACCAGGAACTGATGGATTTTGCAGACCGTTTGGAAAAAGCAACGATTGATACGATTGAAGAGGGTTATATGACAAAGGATCTGGCAATGATCACAACTCTTCCGGAGGTACATGTACTGAACAGTGAAGAGTTTATTAAAGCGATTGCAGAAAGATTATAAAAAGAGCAGGGAATGCATGAAGGGCATATCTCTGACAGGAAAAAGGGAAGGACTGGCTTATTCAGCCAGTTCTTCCCATTTTTCATAGAGTTCTTCGAGTTCTGCTTCGTTTGCTGCTTTTTCTTTTGCCAGTTCCTGGCATTTAACAGAATTCGTATAGACTTCTTCCTGCATCATCAGTTCATCGATTTTGCCATTACGTGTTTCCAGAACACCGATACGTTCTTCTGTTTTCTTCAGGTCGTTCTGCCTTTTACGGAGACGTGCCTGTTCTTCTTTCTGCTCCTGCCAGTTTAGTTTGGATTCGGAAACCTGCGCCGGTGCGTCTTCGGAAGCAGCTGTGGAAACAGCCGGGGTCAGAAGATCTTTTTTCTCCAGATAATAATCATAGTTGCCGATATAATTTACAAAGGTATTGCCGGTCAGTTCCAGAATACGGGTGGCAGTCTGGTTGATGAAATAACGGTCGTGGGATACATAAAGTATCGTACCGGTATAATCGTTCAGAGCCCGCTCAAGAATTTCCTTGGAAGTGATGTCCAGATGATTGGTCGGCTCATCGAGGATCAGAAAATTTGCATTGGAGAGCATCAGCTTTGCCAGAGATACACGTCCCCTTTCACCACCACTTAAATCACCGATCAGCTTGAAAACATCATCTCCGGTAAAAAGAAAAGCCGCAAGCATGTTCCGGATCTGTGTGTTGGTAAGTGTCGGATAATCATCGGAAATTTCTTCAAAGATCGTCTTATCCATATGAAGGACGTGGTGTTCCTGATCGTAGTAACCAATCTCCACATTGGCACCCAGTGTAAAGGAACCGCTGTCTGCCCGAATCACATTGTTCAGAATCTTGAGAAGCGTAGTTTTTCCGGTTCCGTTGTCGCCAATGATAGCTACATGTTCCCCACGCTTGATCTCGAAACTGATATCCGTGAAAAGTGTCTGTGGCGGAAATGCTTTGCTTAATCCTTTGACAGAAAGGACATCATTGCCACTGACACGGGAAGGCTCCAGCTTCAGATGGATGTCGGTGTTGATCTCCATCGGTTTGTCTACAAGCGTCATCTTATCCAGCATTTTTTCCCGGCTTTCGGCACGCTTGATGGATTTCTCACGGTTAAATGAACGGAGCTTTTCGATCACGGCTTCCTGATGTTTGATCTCACGCTGCTGATTCAAGTATTCTTTTAATCTGGCTTCTCTGAGCTGTTCTTTTTTGAAAGCAAAATCAGAATAATTGCCCATATAAGTATGAAGCTGTCCCTGCTCGACTTCAATCACCTTTGTAACCACACGGTTCAGGAAATAGCGGTCGTGGGATACGATAAGAACAGCACCCGGATAATTCAGAAGATAGGTTTCCAGCCATGCGATGGAGTTCATATCCAAGTGGTTGGTTGGTTCATCCAGAAGCAGGACGTCAGGCTTGGTAAGAAGGAGTTTGCCAAGAGATACACGAGTCTTCTGACCACCGGATAAAGAATCTACAGGTTTGGTAAATTCTTCTTCTGTAAATCCGAGACCTTTTAGAACGCCGGTAAGCTCACTTTTATAAGCGTAACCGTCTGCGTGCTCAAATGCAGAAGTCAGTCTCTGATAAGTGGCAAGACGTGCTTCAAGAGCATCTCCGGAAAGAGACGGAAGCTCGATCTCGATTGTACGGATCTGCTTTTCCATCTCAATGACTTCGGCTTTTGCCGTGCGGACTTCTTCGTAAATGGTATTGCCGCTTTCCATCTCCTGATGCTGTGCAAGGTAGCCGAGAGTTTTGCCTTTGGTAAGAACAACCGTCCCTGCATCGGGAGAAAGCTGTCCTACGATCATCTTGAGGATCGTGGATTTGCCGGCTCCGTTAAGACCTACAAGGGCAGCTTTTTCATGGTTTTCTATATGAAAGGATCCGTCTTTTACGATGACCTGATCCCCAAAACTTTTTGACAGATTATGACATGCCAGTATCATTTTTATATCCTCCTGTTAAAGTGGCAATTATGTTACTGCTCACAGTAACATAATTATAGCTGAAATACGACAAAAAACAACTATAAAATTTGACTTTTTCACTGGATTCTTATATAATTAAAAATAATGAGTTAAAAAATAGGAAGGTGGAAGTGAAAGTGGCATCAAGAGAAATATCTCAGGCAGTAATAAGGAGACTTCCGCGGTATTATCGTTATTTAGGGGAACTACTGGAGAGCGGAGTCGAACGGATATCATCCAATGAATTAAGTAAAAGAATGAAAGTAACTGCTTCACAGATCCGTCAGGATCTGAATAATTTTGGTGGATTTGGACAGCAGGGATATGGCTATAATGTAAAGTATCTTTATACAGAGATAGGTAAGATCCTTGGACTGAACGAGAAACATAAATTTGTTATCATTGGAGCAGGAAATCTTGGACAGGCACTGGCGAACTATGCAGCATTTGAAAATCGGGGATTTGTTTTAAAAGGGCTGTTTGACGTAAACCCAAGGCTTGCCGGATTGACGATCCGTGGAGTTGAGATCCGTATGATGGATGAATTGAAGGATTTTGTGAAAGAAAACGATATTGAGATCGGGGTTCTTACGATTCCGAAGACAAAAGCAGTAGAGGTTGCCAATCTCCTGGTAGATAATGGAGTTAAGGCTATCTGGAATTTTGCGCATACAGATCTGAATCTGCCGGATAATATTATTGTGGAGAATGTTCATTTGTCTGAAAGTCTGATGAGATTATCTTATAATATCACCAGATACAATGAAGAACATGAAGGAAAGTAGGCAAAGCAGACCAGAAGGCAGAGGTGCAGGAAAGTTTTTTCCTGCACCTTTTTGAAAATTAAATGTATGGGAGACCGGATATGAAAGAAATACTGACAGCAGATCAGATGAGAAGATCGGATCAGAGAATGATACAGAAGATGCAGGTCCCGTCCCTTGTCCTGATGGAACGGGCGGCACTTCAGTGTGTGGCTGCGATGAAAGCAGAAGACATAGATTTGTCGAAAGCACTGGTCGTGTGTGGAAGTGGCAATAACGGTGGTGACGGATTCGCAATTGCAAGGATGCTCGTAGAAGAAGGAAATCATCCAGATGTAGTATTAGTCGGAAATTATGACCATCGTAGTGAAGAAACAAAAATCCAGATGAAAATTCTGGAAAATCTGGGAATATCTGTAGGAAACAGTTTGCCACAGAAAGAATATAGTGTTATTATAGATGCCGTATTCGGTATTGGCCTATCCCGTGAAATAAAAGGCAGATACGCAGAGGTGATTGATCAGATGAATCGGATGACTGCCTGTAAGGTGGCAGTCGACACTCCTTCAGGGATCCGTTCGGATGATGGAAAAGTGCTTGGAACGGCATTTAAAGCAGATCTTACAGTGACCTTTGCGTTTCAGAAGATGGGACAGATCCTATATCCGGGATGTGAGTATACAGGAAAGCTTGTTACAGCGCCGATCGGAATTACCAGACCGGAGTTTTTTGCGGAAGAAGAAATCTGCATGGCACTTGAAAAATCCGATGTGCCGGCAATGCTGCCGCAAAGGAAACCGGATTCTAATAAAGGAACTTATGGAAAGGTTCTGATGATTACCGGAAGCAAAGGAATGTCCGGTGCAGCATATTTAAGTGCCAGGGCAGCATATCTTTCGGGAGCAGGTCTTGTCCGGATTTATACGGAGGAAAGTAACCGGGCAATCTTACAGGAACTTTTACCGGAGGCGGTAATGACGACCTATTCTCTGGATGAGACAGAATCATTTGAAGAACTTCCGGATTTGCTGGAATGGGCGGATGTGCTCTGTATAGGATGCGGACTCGGTATGGGACCGCATTCGGAGGAATTACTGAAAAAGGTGCTTGAGAATAATAAAACCCCGGCTGTTATTGATGCGGACGGACTGAACCTTCTGGCAAAGACCGATGAGTGGGGGATCGAACAGATTCGGATGAATCCTTCCGGATATGTACTTACTCCACATATGAAAGAAATGTCCAGACTGACCGGATACAGCGTACAGGAATTAAAAGACAACAGAAGAGAGCTATTAAGGAAATATACAGAAAAAGTCCATGCTGTCTGTGTACTGAAAGACAGCAGGACACTTGTGAAAGCGCCAGAGGGAAGGCTTATGATCAATACCACCGGTAATGCGGCAATGGCAAAGGCCGGATCGGGAGATGTGCTTGCAGGAATGATCACCGGACTTATGGCACAGCATATGAGACCGGATGATGCCGCTGTGCTTGGCGTTTATCTGCATGGTCTGTGCGGAGATCATGCCAGAAAAGAACTTGGCTCTTACAGTGTGCTTGCGGGTGATCTCTTGAAAATGCTCGGCAGGACACTTAAGGAATTGGAGGATATGACAGAATGAAGAAATACAGTAGACTGCGTGCGGTGATCGATCTGGATGCGGTGATGTATAATATGGAAATGATGCATGCAAATATAGAAAAAGGAACCAAGATGGTCGTGGTCATCAAGACAGATGGTTATGGTCATGGAGCGGTGCCGATTTCAAGAATGCTGGAAGATGTGGACTATGTCTGGGGCTATGCGGTCGCAACTCTGGATGAAGGTGTTGTACTCAGAAAAGCCGGCATTCAGAAGCCGATTCTTTGCCTGGGATGTATTTTCCCGGACCAGCTGGAAGAGATGATCCGTCATGAGATCCGCATGACAACTTACAGCTATGAGCTTGCGAAGCTTGCGGATGAGACCGCATACCGTATGGGGAAGAAGGCATATCTGCACATTAAGATCGATACAGGAATGTCAAGACTTGGCTTTCCGGTAGCGAAAGAAAGTGTAGAGGAGATCCTTAAGATCGGCAGACTTGTTTATACGGATTGCGAAGGAATGTTTACCCATTTTTCAAAGGCAGATGAGACGGATAAGACCACGACACTGGAACAGATCCGTGCTTTTCTGTGGATGAAAGAACATCTTGCAGCAGAAGGTATGGAATTTACTTATTATCACTGTGCAAACAGTGCAAGTATCATTGATATGCCAAAGCTTGGAATGAATCTGGAGAGAGCCGGGATTTCTACCTATGGACTGTATCCGTCAGATGAAGTCAATAAGGAGGCAGTTCCGCTCCGGCCGGCAATGGAGCTGATCGCGCATGTGACTTATGTGAAATGGATTGAAAAGGGTACGGAAGTCAGCTACGGAGGCACCTTTGTTGCCCCGAAAAGGATGCAGATCGCCACGATCCCGACGGGATATGGAGACGGATACCCACGAAGTCTTTCCAACAAAGGATATGTTCTGATCCATGGTCAGAAGGCACCGATCCTTGGCAGAGTCTGTATGGATCAGTTTATGGTAGATGTGACCGGAATTCCGGATGTGAAATTTGGTGACAGGGTAACACTGGTCGGCCACGATGGGGATGTTTATCTTTCAATAGATGAGCTTGCCGGTCTGAGCGGTAGATTTAACTATGAATTTATCTGTGATATCAATAAACGTGTTCCGAGGGAATATCTGCGTGACGGAAAAGTTGTAGAGCAGGTCGATTATTTCTAAAATGCGGGGATGCACTTCGAAAGAGATATGAATACAGCAGGAGAAAGCTGGCAATAATGAAAGTATCTTGATAAGCGGAGTGTGAAAGAAGTGCAGATCAGGCGTGGAGATATTTATTATGCGGATTTAAGTCCGGTAGTCGGTTCGGAGCAGGGCGGTGTGCGTCCGGTTCTTGTCATCCAGAATGATGTCGGGAACCGGCACAGTCCGACCGTTATCTGTGCCGCGATCACTTCAAGGATGAATAAAGCGAAGCTGCCGACACATGTGGAAATCGATGCAAAAAGGTACAGAATCGTCAAGGATTCTGTTGTCCTTCTGGAGCAGATTCGGACTATCGATAAACAGAGACTGAAGGATTACGTGTGCCGAGTAGACAAAGAGCTTATGAGAAAAGTCGATGAAGCGCTGTGCGTCAGCCTGATGCTTCATACATAAAAGAGGAGAAGTATGGAAAGCAATGGAAACGGAAGGTAATTTACTTCAGAAAATGAAAAATGTATTTTCTGACAATGAAGATAAAGAGAAAATTGCAGAAGAAATCATTGAAAAAGTACTGGAAGGCTATGAAAAAGGTGTTCTGACAAGACGTGAGATGAAGATGATCACCAACATTTTTGAATATATGGATTCGGATGCAAAAGATATCATGACGCACCGGAAAAATATCGTAGCACTGGATGGAGAGGAATCTCTGGAAAAAGCACTTACCTTTATGCTGGAGGAGAACAAATCCAGATTCCCGGTTTATGAAGAAGATATTGACAACATTGTGGGGATTCTTCATATCCGGGATGCGATGCAGAGCTACCTGGACGGTCCGGCAAGGAAAAAACCAGTGCATGATCTGAAGGATGCCATCCGTCCGGCAGGATTTATCCCGGAAACAAAGGCGATTGACAAACTGTTTCAACAGATGCAGCAGGACAAGAGCCATATGGTGATCGTGCTGGATGAGTATGGACAGACATCAGGGATCGTAACGATGGAAGATATTGTAGAAGAAATCGTTGGAAATATCCAGGATGAGTATGATGAGGAAGAAGAGCTGATCATCAAACAGGCAGATGGTACATATATCGTGGATGGTATGACACAGCTGGAGGATCTGGAAGAGCTTCTGGGAATCAGTTTCAACGAAGAAGATTACGATACGATCAATGGTTATCTGATCGACTGCCTGGACAGAATTCCTTCGGAAGATGAAGAATGTCAGGTGGAATTCGGAGGCTATCTGTTCCATGTATTGTCAGTTGATAATAATACAATACGCAAAGTCCTTGTCAGTAGGACAAAAAAGTGATAAAATAGTACAATTGAGAATAGTAAAAATACTGAAGAGAGGTAAAAAGTAATGTCAGGACATTCAAAATTTGCGAATATCAAGCATAAAAAAGAAAAAAACGACGCAGCAAAAGGAAAAGTATTCACGAAGATCGGTCGTGAAATCGCTGTAGCAGTCAAAGAAGGAGGCGGAGCTGATCCGGCTAACAACAGCAGACTCCGTGATGCGATTGCAAAGGCAAAAGCAAATAATATGCCAAATGACAATATTGACAGAAGTATCAAAAAAGCAGCCGGAGACGGAGATGCTAACAACTACGAACACATCGTATACGAAGGATACGGACCGAACGGAACTGCAATCATCGTTGATGCACTTACTGATAACCGTAACCGTACTGCTTCTAATGTAAGAAGCGCTTTCACAAAGGGAAAAGGAAATATCGGAACCAGTGGATGTGTTTCTTTCATGTTTGATCAGAAAGGACAGATCATTGTCGATAAAGAAGAATGTGAACTGGATGCAGATGATCTGATGATGCAGGCACTGGATGCAGGAGCAGAAGATTTTTCGGAAGAAGAGGACAGCTTTGAAATTCTTACAGATCCGAATGATTTCAGTGAGGTTCGTCTTGCTCTGGAAGAAGCGGGTATTCCGATGGCAAGCGCAGAAGTTACAATGATTCCACAGACATGGGTAACTTTGGACAACGAAGAAGATATCAAGAACATTCAGAAGACGCTTGATCTTCTTGAAGATGATGATGATGTACAGGAAGTATATCATAACTGGGAAGAAGCATAGGATCGATTCCGGGAGGAACCTGAATGAATCAGAGTATACAGGATGGACTGAATGACCTGTTTGACCAGATTATTCCGATTTCCGGAGATTTCAATAAAAAGACTTATGCGGATTCGTTTAAAAATGCATACGAGAAGTATAAGCCACTTTTTACTGAGATTGCACAGGAATGCGAGAATTCGGAAGACAGACAGGAAGAGATTGAAGAGATTGCTGCTGTTCTGCCGGATAGAATGCGGGAAGTACTGGATCAGGAAAGTTCAAAAAGAAAAAAAGAAAATGTACTTATGAAATATAATCTGGGCATGGTTACGTATGTGATCCCGATGTTCCGTTATGGCAGAATGGATGCTTGTGAAGAGATTGTAGACTGCATGATCGAACGCTGGAATGATCATGATCTGGAACTAAAGATCAGTAAATCGGAATTCGAGCAGATCCAGGGAGGCTTCAAATCACGTCTCTGCTATATTACTACAGCCGTATGTGCAAGCCTTGGCAAACCGGATGACTGTTACGAACTGAATCTGATGAGAAGATACAGAGATGAATATCTGGTGAATCAGAAAGGCGGCGAAGAAATTGTTGCCGAGTATTACGATATTGCTCCGACAATCGTAAACCGGATCAACCGGATGGAAAATTCAGAAGATGTATATGCAGATATCTGGAGCCGTTATCTTCACCCATGTGTTTCCATGATCGAATCCGATAATCTGGAGGCATGCCGCAAGATTTATACGGATATGGTATATAGCCTGCGCAGGAAATATTTATTTTCATAATGTTTAAATCAAAGAGAATGTGCCGAGTCGCATTCTCTTTTGCATATACAGTGAATCAGGTACAGATTTGTGTCGGTACAAGAATCTGCGATTCATTTCTGTGGCGAAAATCCTGCATATTTTCATAAGCATTGTCCATACTAAGCTAAAAAGAACGGAGGAATGCGGCAATGAAAATACAGGAAGAAACGGATGTAAAAGAATACCAGATACGCAAGAAAAAGAGCAGGGAACAGACTGTAGAAAATATGGAAAATAAAGAAAAGGCAGTCAGAGAGACGGAGCCGGAAACCACAAAGGAAGAAGATGAACATGTTAAAGAAATGGGAATGCTTTCGCTTGACCGACGTCAGAATCATCAGATCGAGCTACTCACGATCATCGGCGAAGTAGAAGGGCATGAGACGGTTTCCGGCAGTACAAAGGCAACCAAGTATGAGCACCTGCTTCCAAAGCTGGCACAGATTGAAAACAGTGTTCAGACTGATGGTGTGCTGATTCTCTTAAATACACTGGGCGGAGATGTGGAGGCGGGACTTGCGATTGCGGAAATGATCGCGTCTTTAAGCAAACCGACAGTATCTCTGGTACTTGGAGGGTGTCATTCTATCGGTGGCCCTCTTGCTGTGTCGGCAGATTATTCTTTTATTGTTCCAAGTGGGACGATGATCATTCATCCGGTGCGGACAAGCGGAATGTTCATCGGTGTGGCACAAAGCCTGCGGAATATTGAAAAGACGCAGGACCGGATCACCGGATTCCTTGCAGAGCATTCCGGAATGTCACAGGAGCGGATTGAAGAACTGATGCTGGATTCCACACAGCTTGTCAAAGATGTGGGGACAATGCTGGAAGGAAAACGTGCAGTGGAGGAAGGACTCATTGATGAAGTTGGCGGAATAAGAGATGCATTAAATAAATTGCATGAAATGATTGATGAAAAAATGGAAAATACTGATAAAAATTATGAGATGACATAAGGCGAAGAGGATGCTATAATAAAATAGTATGTACAAGTATACACTTTTGATGACTGATTCCGGATACTATATCTGGGGAGAGAGGAGAAGGAATCGGTCATTTGATTACAAGATAAAGAGTATAAATACAAGGGGGAAGTTTGATGGCTTCAAAGACAACCGGAACAAAGAAAAATGCAAAGCAGAGCACGGCGAAAAAGCGGCAGCCTACGAAGAAGACAAGTGCAAAGTCTGCAAAATCTGCGAAGACAACCAGAAAGAATACCACATCAAAAGCTGCGCCGCAGGAAGAATCATTTCTTGCAACGGAGATTCTGATCTGGGTGACACTTGCGGTAGGGATTCTGCTTACAATCAGCAATTTCGGACTTGCAGGTGCATTTGGAAGAAAGATTGCAGCACTGCAGCAGGGAATGATGGGTTGGATGGCGTATGTATTTCCACTGCTTTTATTTTGTGGAGTCGCGTTTGTGGTTTCCAATAAAGGAAACAGGATCGCATATATTAAGACTGTTGCAGGCGTTGTATTACTGGTTCAGTGCTGTGTGCTCTTTGAACTGATCGATGAAAAAGGCGGATCTGTTGGAAAGGCAATTGCGGTCAGACTGGTGCCGGCAATCGGTAAAGTGGGTACATATGTTGTCGTGATCATTTTAATGGTGATCTGTGTAGTCCTTATCACAGAAAAGTCTATTCTAAAAGGAATGAAGATCGGCGGGGAAAAAGCGTATGACCGTGCCAGAGAGGACATGCAGAAGCGTAAAGAAGAGGCTGAGGAACGCAGGGCAAGACGGGAAGCTATGCGTGTTGATTATCAGGTAAGCGGCGTTTCCTTTAATTCGACAGTTGGAGGAAAAGAGAACGAGGCAGAAAAAGCAGAAGAAAAAGCCGGAAAAGAAGCAAAGGAAAGCACAGAAAAGAAAGCTACCAGACGCAGCCGGAAGGATATGAGCAGCGTGCTTGCCGGTGCAGAAGAAGCGGCTGCAAAGCACATTATGGAACAGACTGGGAAAATTGCACTGGATGATGTAGTGATCAATCGTGCGATGCCCCTTTCCGCTACAGAGCTGATCCCGGATCCGGAACCGGTTCCCCTTGAGCCGGTGAAAGAAAAACTCCCGAAGTTCTTAAAAGGAGCGATGCAGGAAGCAGAAAAAAAGACGGAGTCCGGTAAAGATATACGGACAGATGTGGCTGAAGAAAATTTATCAGCGGGACAGACAGAAGACGGAATAAAAAGACAGGTCTCCGGAAATTCAAAAGTTAAGGCAGATATCCCAAAAGAGGTGGCTGCTGTTGCAGATACGATTGCAAAAAGTGAGAAACCGGTCAGGGAATACCGCTTTCCACCTCTTAGTCTGTTGAAGCATGGAAGTAAAACTTCCGGAGATTCGGATGCGCATCTGCGGGAGACAGCAGCAAAGCTCCAGAAGACACTTCAAACCTTCGGTGTGAATGTTACAATCACTAATATCAGCTGCGGACCTTCTGTCACACGCTATGAGTTACAGCCTGAGATGGGGGTGAAAGTCAGCAAGATCGTAGGACTTGCGGATGACATCAAGCTGAACCTGGCGGCGGCTGATATCCGTATTGAGGCACCGATTCCGGGAAAAGCAGCGGTCGGCATTGAAGTTCCGAATAAGGAAAATACTGCAGTTATGCTGCGTGATCTTCTGGAATCAGATGAATTTAAGAAAAGTAGATCACGGATTGCATTTGCGACAGGTCGTGACATTTCAGGTAAAGTGGTGGTATCAGATATTGCAAAGATGCCGCATCTGCTTGTCGCAGGAGCTACCGGATCCGGTAAATCTGTCTGTATCAATACGATCATTATGAGTATTATCTACAAAGCAAAACCGGAGGATGTGAAGCTGATCATGGTAGATCCAAAGGTGGTGGAATTAAGTGTATATAATGGAATTCCACATCTGATGATACCGGTTGTAACGGATCCGAAGAAGGCAGCAGGAGCTTTGAACTGGGCGGTTGCGGAAATGAACAGACGTTATCAGCTTTTTGCCGAGTATAATGTCCGTGATCTGAAAGGTTACAATGATAAAGTCGAGAACATTAAAGATATTGATGATCCGAATAAAGCACAGAAACTTCCACAGATTGTAATCATCGTAGACGAACTTGCAGACCTGATGATGGTTGCACCTGGAGAAGTAGAAGAGGCAATCTGCCGTCTGGCACAGCTTGCGCGTGCGGCAGGACTTCATCTGGTTCTTGCAACGCAGAGACCATCGGTTAATGTCATTACCGGTCTGATTAAGGCGAATATGCCATCAAGAATAGCATTTTCTGTATCATCCGGTGTGGATTCCCGTACCATCATTGATATGAATGGCGCGGAGAAGCTGCTGGGAAAAGGCGATATGTTGTTCTATCCGGCTGGCTATCAGAAGCCGGTACGTGTTCAGGGGGCTTTTGTTTCTGACAAAGAAGTCCAGGCAGTGGTTGATTTCCTAAAAGAGAACAGCGGAGGCGCAGCCTACAGTGAAGAGATCCAGAAGCAGGTGAATAGTAATCAGAATGTATCTGCGGGAGGAGCATCTTCCGAGGACGACAAAGATGTCTACTTTGTAGATGCAGGAAAGTTTATCATTGAAAAAGACAAAGCATCGATCGGAATGCTCCAACGGGTGTTTAAGATCGGGTTTAACCGTGCGGCGCGGATTATGGATCAGCTTGCCGAGGCGGGAGTCGTAGGAGAAGAAGAAGGTACCAAACCAAGAAAAGTACTGATGTCTATGGAACAGTTTGAGCAATACATAGAAGAATCAGTTTAAGAAACGCAGAAGAAAAAAGGGAGGATATAATTATGAAAACAGACATTCAGATCGCACAGGAGGCAGAGATGCTCCATATTCGCGAGGTTGCAGCAAAGGTTGGAATTGAAGAGGAAGACCTTGAGTTTTACGGCAAGTATAAGGCAAAATTATCGGATGAACTGATGGAAAGAGTAAAAGACAGACCAGATGGAAAGCTGGTACTTGTCACTGCAATCAATCCGACTCCGGCGGGAGAGGGGAAGACGACGATTACCGTTGGACTTGGAGAGGCAATGGCAAAGCTCGGTAAAAAAGCTCTGATCGCTCTGCGCGAGCCATCGCTCGGACCTTGCTTTGGAATTAAAGGCGGTGCTGCCGGTGGCGGTTATGCACAGGTTGTACCGATGGAAGATCTGAATCTTCATTTTACCGGAGATTTTCATGCGATCACATCGGCAAATAACCTGCTTGCAGCTCTTCTTGACAACCATATCCAGCAGGGAAATGCTCTTGGAATCGATCCGAGACAGGTTGTGTGGAAACGGTGTGTAGATATGAATGACCGTGTACTGCGTAATGTAGTAGTTGGTCTTGGAAATAAAATGGACGGAATGGTAAGAGAGGATCATTTTGTGATCACGGTTGCGTCCGAAATTATGGCAATTTTATGTTTGGCAGACGATCTGGAAGATCTGAAAAAACGTCTTGGCAGAATCATTGTTGCCTATACATTTTCCGGAGAACCGGTTACAGCTGACCAGCTTCATGCAACCGGTGCAATGACAGCACTGTTAAAGGATGCGATCAAGCCGAATATTATCCAGACTCTGGAACATACACCGGCACTGGTACACGGTGGCCCGTTCGCAAATATTGCACATGGCTGCAACAGTGTACGTGCAACCAAGATGGCACTTAAGCTGAGTGATATCACGATCACAGAAGCGGGATTCGGTGCGGATCTGGGTGCAGAGAAGTTTATGGATATCAAGTGCCGTATGGCGGGACTGAAACCGGACGCTGTAGTTCTGGTTGCAACGGTACGTGCATTAAAATACAATGGTGGCGTGCCAAAAGACGAACTGAACAAAGAAAATCTGGATGCTCTTGCAAAAGGAATTGTAAATCTTGAAAAGCATATTGAGAACCTGCAGAAATTCGGCGTTCCGGTTGTGGTTACCTTGAATTCATTTGTCAGTGATACTGAAGCAGAATACGAATTTATCCGTAAGTTCTGCGAAGACAGAGGCTGCGAATTTGCCCTTGCAGAAGTATGGGGTAAAGGCGGAGACGGCGGAAAAGAGCTGGCAGAGAAAGTATTACAGACTCTGGAGACAAAAGAAAGCCATTATCATCCGATTTACAGTGATGAGTTATCAATTGCAGAGAAGATCGAGACAATCTGCAAAGAGATTTACGGAGCAAAGAGTGTTGTATATGAACCTGCTGCAAAGAAACAGCTTGCACGAATTGAATCAATGGGCTTTGGCAAGTTCCCGGTATGTATGGCAAAGAACCAGTATTCTCTGTCCGATGATGCGAAGCTTCTTGGACGTCCGGAGAACTTTGATATCCATATCCGTGAAGTCTATGTAAATGCAGGAGCAGGATTTGTTGTTGCTCTTACCGGAGCAATCATGACCATGCCGGGTCTTCCGAAAGTACCTGCAGCAAATGGAATTGATGTAGAAGACGGTAAAATTACCGGATTGTTCTAAAAGAAGTATGATACCAGAAGGAGACGAAAGACAATGAAATGTATGCACTGTGGAGCAGATTTGCCTGAAGATCAGTTGATCTGTCCTAGATGCGGCAGGGAAATACAGATCGTGCCTGATTATAACCCACTTGATGATATGCTGACTGCTCAGTTAAAAGGAGGCATTACACAGACAATGTCGCTTCATCTGGGTGAGCAGGAAAAGCAAGATGTCAGCTATTCTGGTGCGGCAAATCCGGTATATGAAAGACGGGAAAGTGTTGGAGGAGAGACCAGGTGCGTGGGAAATTCGGGAAGTGTTGGTCGTCGCCAGCAGGAAACTGTGACCAGGCGTGGAAGAGATGCGGTGGTCAGACGCAGTGATGTCAGACCGGCTACCGGACGTGTGGGTCAAAGAGAAGATGCGCGGGAACAGACGAGAAGAGCGTATGAAGAAGAACGCAGATTGCGGCGTATGCGGGCAGAAAAGAGAAAAGAGCGCGCCAGAAAAAAACGCCGGAAAATGCTGCTTATGCTACTGGCGGGGTGTATTGTTCTGGCAGGACTCATTTTCTTGTTTTATCAAAATTCATATACCGGAAAAGTAAAGAAAGGATACCGGCTTCTGGCAGCTTCCGAATATGAGAACGCACTCACTGTATTTGAAAAAGCAGCTTCTGGAAGTCCGAAGAAAGCAGAAGCTTATACAGGAATTTCAAAGGTTTATATTGCCAAGGATGATCTGGATCAGGCAGAAGAAGTTTTTACAGACGAGATTGCAAAGCAGTCCGGAAATGCAGAAATTTATCGTGCAGCGGTAGAATTTTATATTGATACCAAACAGGAAGAAAAAGTATCACCGCTTCTGAATGCATGTACCAGTGATACGGTTCTTGAAGCACTGAAGGATTATGTGTCAGGTGAACCGGAGTTTAGTCTGGATGAGACAGAGACATATGATGAAGTGCAGGCACTGGAACTGACCGGAAAAGGAAAAGCAATCTACTATACGACAGACGGCTCAGAGCCGACAACTTCAAGTACGAAATATACGGAACCGATCAAGATCGGTGAAGGTGAGACGACGGTGAAAGCGATTTCTGTTAATAAGAAAGGAATTCCAAGCCTGACAGGAAGTAAAACTTATAAAGTTGAGTTCCCGATTGCAGATGCGCCGGCGGTGACTCCATCGACCGGGCAGTATAACCATGTCCAATCAATCAGTGTAGTTGTACCGGATAAGTATACGGCATATTACACGACGGATGGATCAGATCCGGATCCGGAGAATAATTCTGCGACGCAGGAGTATACCGGGCCGATCGTAATGCCGGCGGGAAGTACGATTTTCAGCTTTGTTCTGCAGGATCAAAAAGGCAGATTAAGTGATGTCACAAGAAGAAATTATGAACTGAATATAGAGTAAAACCCGATTTTAAGAAGAGAGTATGCCGAGTCGTCTGCTTGTCAGAGCAGACTGGTAAAGCGTACTCTTTTTCGATTACTTTCATTTGTGGATAACTTGCGTAAATATGTGAAATATATCACAAAACAAATATTTTATGAATAGAGTGGGAATAATATGGTTTATTAAAAATGTATAATTGTATGGAAACAAATACAATTTATTTGTGGTAAAATATTGCAAAAAGCACAGAATTGAGATACAATATGATTGTCAAAAAGATAACATACTTTAAGGGCAAAGGAGTGTTTGAAATGAGTAGATTTACATTACCAAGAGATGTTTATCATGGAAAAGGATGTCTTGAAGAACTGAAGAACCTGAAAGGAAAAAAAGCAATCCTGGTTGTCGGAGGAGGCTCCATGAAGCGTCAGGGATTCCTCGACAGAGCTGAGAACTATCTGAAGGAAGCGGGAATGGAAGTAAAGCTTTTTGAAGGCGTTGAGCCAGATCCATCTGTTGAGACCGTTATGAAAGGTGCAGCAGTTATGCAGGAGTTCCAGCCAGACTGGATCGTAGCTATGGGTGGCGGATCACCGATTGATGCTGCAAAAGCAATGTGGGCATTCTACGAATATCCGGATGTTACATTTGAAGATCTCTGTATTCCGTTCAACTTCCCGGAACTGAGAACAAAAGCAAAATTTGCTGCAATTCCGTCGACATCAGGAACAGCAACAGAAGTAACAGCGTTTTCTGTTATTACCAACTATCAGACTGGAGTAAAATACCCACTTGCCGATTTTAATATTACACCGGACGTTGCAATCGTAGATCCGGATCTTGTTATGGGTCTCCCGGTAAAGCAGGTTGCTTACACAGGTATGGATGCACTGACACATGCGATCGAAGCTTATGTATCTACATTGAACTGTCCATTTACAGATCCGCTTGCACTGCAGGCAATCGAGATGGTTCTGGATTACCTTCCGGCATCTTACAAATGTGATATGGTAGCAAGAGAGCAGATGCATTATGCACAGTGTCTTGCAGGAATGGCATTCTCCAATGCACTTCTTGGAATCGTACATTCTATGGCGCATAAGACAGGTGCGGCATTCTCAACCGGACACATTCCGCACGGATGTGCAAATGCAATTTACCTTCCATATGTAATTAAATATAATGCAAAAGATCCGATCGCTGCAAAACGTTATGCAGAAATCGCACGCAGAATGGGACTTCCGGGTACATCCGAGAAAGCACTGATCAGCAGCCTGTGTGCAAAGATTGATGCATTTAATGTAGAGCTGAATATTCCGAAGACACTGAAGGATTTCGGTATTGATGAAGCAGAATTCAAAGAAAAAATTGCAAAGATTTCAGAACTTGCAGTTGGTGATGCATGTACAGGATCCAATCCACGTCCGATCGATCCGGCAGCTATGGAAAAACTTTTCAACTGTACATATTATGGAACAGAAGTAGATTTCTAAAAAAGAGAATATAGTTCTTGCAGAGACAGACGGACTCGATACTGGCCGTCTGTCTCATTTTATATCCGGTCAGCAGGTACAAATTCGTGCCGGTGCAAGATTTTATACGGTTGAAATTTTTGGTAGCCGGAATAATTTTGGCAGATTTATAGAAGAAATATTGGTACTTATAGATAAAAAAGATAGTTATATTTATGACATGAATAAAATTTTAACAAATTAAAAAGAAATACTTGCTATTTACTTTGCAATAATTTATCATAAAGTAAGTAAATATTTTAGGAGGCAATGCAATGTACAAGATAAGAAAAGCTGAAAAACTGGCTGATAAGATTTATCTTATGGATGTAGAAGCACCACGTGTGGCAAAGCACTGTGAGCCAGGACAGTTCGTAATTGTCAAGATGGATGACAAGGGGGAAAGAATTCCGCTGACAATCTGCGATTATGACAGAGAAGAAGGAACAATTACCATCGTATTCCAGACAGTAGGAGCATCTACTGAGAAGATGGCACAATTAAAAGCAGGAGACTCTTTCAGAGATTTCACAGGACCGCTCGGATGTCCATCTGAATTGATTTCAGAAGATATTGAGAGTCTGAAGAATAAAAAGATCTTATTTGTAGCCGGTGGTGTTGGTGCAGCCCCTGTATACCCGCAGGTTAAATGGATGCACGCACATGGGATTGATGTAGATGTTATCGTTGGTTCTAAGACAAAAGATATGCTGATTCTCGAAAAAGAGATGGAAGCAGTTGCCGGAAATTATTACCCATGTACAGATGACGGTACATACGGACACGCAGGTATGGTAACAACAAAGATCGAAGCACTTGTTGCAGAAGGTAACAAATATGATGTCTGTGTTGCAATCGGACCGATGATCATGATGAAATTCGTATGTCTGCTTACAAAGAAACTCGAAATCCCGACTATCGTCAGCATGAACCCGATCATGGTAGACGGAACAGGTATGTGTGGCGCATGCCGTCTCCACGTAGGTGATGAAATCAAATTTGCATGTGTAGACGGACCGGAATTTGACGGACATCTCGTTAACTTTGATGAAGCAATGAAGAGACAGCAGATGTATAAGACTCAGGAAGGCAGAGCTATGCTGAAATTACAGGAAGGTGACACACATCACGGTGGATGCGGTCATTGCGGAGGTGACGAATAATGGCAGACGTATTAAAGAAAGTACCTGTAAGAGAACAGGATCCGAAGGTACGTGCAACAAATTTTGAAGAAGTATGTTATGGATATAATCAGGAAGAGGCAATGGAAGAAGCAAGCCGTTGCATCAACTGTAAGAATGCTAAATGTATTCAGGGATGTCCTGTAGGAATCAATATTCCTGCATTCGTTCATGAAGTAAAAGAAGGCAATATCGAAGAAGCATATAAGATTATCGGACAGTCTTCTGCACTTCCTGCTGTTTGTGGACGTGTATGTCCGCAGGAATCACAGTGCGAAGGAAAATGTATCCGTGGTATCAAAGGAGAATCTATTTCTATCGGTAAGCTGGAAAGATTCGTTGCTGATTACGCTCTGGAGCATGACATCAAACCGGTTGGAGCTGACAAGAAGAACGGACACAAAGTTGCCGTTATCGGTTCTGGTCCGGCAGGACTTACCTGTGCAGGCGACCTTGCAAAGCTTGGCTATGATGTAACTGTATTTGAAGCACTTCATGAACTCGGTGGAGTACTTGTATATGGTATTCCGGAATTCCGTCTTCCAAAACAGAAAGTCGTTGCAAAAGAGATCGCAAAAGTAAAAGAGCTTGGTGTTCACTTTGAGACAAACGTTGTAATCGGTAAATCTACTACAATCGATATGCTGATTGAAGACGAAGGATTCGAAGCAGTATTTATCGGATCAGGAGCAGGACTTCCAAAATTCATGGGAATCCCGGGGGAAAATGCCAACGGTGTATTTTCTGCAAATGAATACCTGACAAGAAGTAATCTTATGAAAGCATTTGATGATTCTTATGATACACCGATCGCAGCTGGTAAGAAAGTTGCAGTTGTTGGTGGTGGTAACGTAGCAATGGATGCTGCAAGAACAGCACTTCGTCTTGGAGCAGAAGTTCATATCGTATATCGTCGTAGCGAAGAAGAGCTTCCGGCCCGTGTAGAAGAAGTTCATCACGCAAAAGAAGAAGGTGTACAGTTCGACCTACTGACAAACCCGGTAGAAATCCTCGAAGAAGATGGATGGGTAAAAGGAATCAAATGTGTTCGTATGGAACTTGGTGAACCGGACGCATCAGGAAGAAGACGTCCTGTACCGGTTGAAGGTTCTGAATTCGTGATCGATGTTGATACAGTTATCATGTCACTCGGAACATCACCGAACCCGCTGATTTCTTCTACAACAGAAGGACTGGAAGTTAACAAGTGGAAATGTATCGTTGCAGACGAAGAACACGGAAAGACTTCTAAAGAAGGCGTATACGCAGGTGGAGATGCCGTAACAGGTGCAGCTACAGTAATCCTTGCTATGGGAGCCGGAAAAGCTGGTGCAAGAGGTATCGACGAGTATCTTTCAAATAAATAAGGGTTATGACCGCAGTTTCCTTTGATGGGACTGCGGTTTTTTATAGGGGTTGTGTAGACCACCTGGGGAAAAATAATTGCTCCAATTCAAGTTGTGCAAACCATTCCGATGAACCTCTTAGGGCGATAATTATGTCAGCAGAGGCTTCCATAATTTTTGAGTTTCATCTCCATTGCACAAAATAGAATTGGATCAATTATTTTTCCCCAGGTGGTCGTTCTACGGTATTGGTAAAAAATGCAAAGAAGTTATACAAAGGGGAGAAAACTGGCGGTTATAGAGGGAAAATCGGACGCTGGTTTGTATGTTGTGGTTGATTTTAAAAGAGTTCTGTAGATTTACATTTCTGGACAGGACTGGTCAAAAATGGTACAATAAAAAAAGTATTATTTTGTGAAAGAGGGGTATTATGAAGTATAAATATATCTTATTTGATTTGGATGGGACGATTACGGAATCGGGACCGGGGATCATGAATTCGGTGGAGTATGCGCTGAATAAAATGAACCGGGAAGTTGGTGATCGGGATACTTTAAAGAAATTTATCGGTCCGCCGCTGACGGAATCGATGGAGAAATATTATGGGATGTCCGAGAAAGAGGCACTGCTTGGAGTAAAGTATTACCGGGAATATTATGCGGTGAAAGGCATTTTTGAAAATTCGGTGTATGAAGGGCTTGCGGAGACGCTGGAATCCTTGAAGAATGAAGGATATATACTTGCAGTGGCAACATCCAAGCCGGAAGAGTATGCAAAAAGGATTGCAGATAAATTTGATTTTGCAAAATATTTTGCCGGAATTTACGGGGCTACGATGGATGGCTCTCTGATCCGGAAGGCAGATGTGATCCGCTATGCGTTGGATAACCTGGGCGTGGAAAGGGAGAATTACGATCAGGTCGTTATGGTCGGTGACAGAAATAATGATATCTACGGTGCAAAGGAGAATGGGATCCAGGTGATCGGTGTCCTGTATGGATACGGAGATCTTGCGGAGCTTCAAAGTGCCGGTGCAGATTACATTGCAAAGATGCCGGAAGAGATTGCACAAATCATCGGAAGATGTAATCATGAGAGGGTTTGAATATGAGTAATAACGACGCAATGAACAGTGAGATTCGGTTTCTGGAAGAGGTTGAAGAGAAACTGAAGACACGCATTACCGAGATCAACGCATTGTTTCTTGAAGGAGAAAAACAGATTGAGAGCATGCATGATTATTATTGGGAAAACTATACGGAGATGGATGAGTATGGTTATGAAAATTATGATAATCAGCAGGCGCTTCTCGGAGAAGTTAATGCGAACAATGAGCGTCTGATGAAAAAACAGCGCCTTAAGAAAATGATCGACTCCCCATATTTCGGAAGAGTGGATTTTCTCTTTGAGGGGGAAGAAGAAAGTGAAAGTTTTTACATCGGAATCGGCAATTTTGCGCCTAAGGCAGGAATGACGCCACTGATCTACGACTGGAGGGCGCCAGTGAGCGGTCTTTTTTATGATTATGACAGAGGACAGGCTTCTTATGAAGCACCGGGAGGAACCATTGAAGGGGAGATTACTTCCAAATGGCAGTATAAGATCAAGAAAGGGAAGATGGTTTATGCATTTGAAAGTGACACCAAGATTGATGATGAGATCCTGAAACAGGAGCTTGGAAGTAACGGGGATGTACAACTGAAGAATATTGTCCGTACTATCCAGAAAGAACAGAATGAGATCATTCGGAATGTAAAGGACAAAGTTCTGGTCATTCAGGGAGCCGCAGGAAGTGGGAAAACCTCCGTTGCACTGCACCGGATTGCATATCTTTTGTATCACGACAGGAAAAATTTAAAAGCATCGGATATCCTGATCCTTTCACCGAACAGCGTATTTGCGGATTATATTTCCCACATTCTGCCAGAGCTTGGAGAAGAAAATATCCAAGAGATGAGTTTTGATCTGTTTGCGTACAGAGAATTGAAAGGAATCGTATCGGACTGTGAGGACCGTTATGATTATCTGGAGAAGCTGATCCATTTTCCGGAGATGGGAATCCGGGAGAGCTATCTGAAGAAGCAGTCTGCCGGATTTGTCGGAGAGATGGAAGGTTTTCTGGCAGTTCTGGAAGATCAGCTGATGGATTTTAAGCCGGTTAAGATCCGTACTCTGGAAAAAACCGAAGAGGAGCTGATCCATCTGTTCTATTTCAAATTTCAGGATATTCCGATCCTTGCAAGAATGGATGCGGTGATGGAATATCTGGTGGATGAATACGAGACATTGTATAACCGGAATCTTCCGGAAGATGAAGTAGAAGAGATCCGGGAGAAATTTAACCGGATGTATGTCACCCGTGATATTTACAAAATATATAACTGGTTTTTGGAGGACGGTGGATATGAGACACTGGCAAAAATTCCGTATGAGAACAGAAAACTCCAGTATGAAGACGTATTTCCGGTACTTTATCTCAAATACCGGATGCTTGGAGGAACCAGACATAAGCATATCAAGCATCTGGTGATCGACGAGATGCAGGATTATTCATATTTGCAGTACGTGGTACTGTCCCGGCTGTTTTCCTGCCGGATGACGATCCTTGGCGACCGGGCGCAGACACTGGACAGTCAGATGCAGGATGTACTGACATTCCTGCCGAAGATTTTCGGACGTACGATCCGCAAGATCATCATGAATAAAAGTTACCGGAATACCATTGAAATCGCAGAGTATGCAGCGAAATTTACCGGGGAAAAGGATCTGGAATATCTGGAACGTCATGGCAAACCAGTGACCGAAAAGACATTTGATTCGGATGAGGAACTGTTAAATGAACTTATACGGGAGGCAGATGCCGGAATGGATAAATATGAGACCGCCGCAGTTCTGACGGAGACGATGGACGAGGCGTATACAATGACCAGGATGCTTTCAAACCGTGGACTTCCGGTAAACTGTATTGACCGGGACAGCAGTACCTTTGAAAAAGGCGTGACAGTAACGACTTTCTATATGGCAAAGGGACTGGAATTTGATCAGGTATTCGGCGTGTTCCCGAAGAAAGAAAATCCGATGACCGGGCAGGCAAAATACATCTGTGCAACAAGGGCACTGCATGAGCTTTATATGTATGAAAGGGCATAACTGTACAGACTGATACAGCGAAAGAGAGGAAAGAACAGGATGAAGATAACCGTACTGACGGTTGGAAAAATAAAAGAAAAGTATTTGCGGGATGCGATCGCGGAATATACGAAGAGACTGAGCCGCTACTGCAAGCTGGAGATCATTGAGGTGGCGGATGAAAAGACACCGGACAATGCCAGCGAAAATGCAGAGGAAATGATCCGGCAAAAAGAGGCCGAACGTCTTTTGAAATATATCCGTGAGGATGCATATCTTATTACACTGGAGATAGGCGGAAAGCAGCTGACCTCCGAAGAATTTTCAGAGAAAATTGAAAAACTTGGCATTCAGGGAACCAGTCACATTATTTTTGTGATTGGCGGATCCATAGGGATCGGGAAGGCAGTTCTGGAAAAATCGGATTATGCACTTAGTTTTTCAAAAATGACATTTCCGCACCAGCTGATGCGTGTAATTCTGCTAGAGCAAATATATCGTGGATACCGGATCATGTCGGGAGAACCCTATCACAAATAGAAAAGAGGCTGATTCATATGAAGATGGTAGTATTAGTAGAAAACAGTTCCAGATGCAGACTTTGTGCAGAACATGGACTGTCGGTTTATATCGAATATGAGGGAAAGACGTACCTTCTGGATACTGGCGCAACAGCGCTCTTTGCAGAAAATGCAAAGGAGCTGGGGATTGATCTTTCGGAAGTAGATACGGCGTTTTTATCCCATGCACATTATGACCACAGTGGCGGTTTCGAGGAGTTTTTTAAGGAGAATGACAAAGCAGCGGTCTATATGCAAGAGGCGTCTGCTGAGAACTGCTTTTACCGGACAGAAGGAAAAGATAAATATATTGGAATTCCGCAGCATCTTCTGGAAAATTATAAAGAGCGGTTCCGTCCGTTAAATGCAGTCTGTGAAGTTGAAAAAGGCGTCTGGGTCGTACCGCATTTTACTGGCGGTCTGGATGAGATGGGACGCAGGGCGCACATGTACCGGAAAATCGGTGAAGAGTTTATTGCAGATGATTTTGCACATGAGCAGAGTGTGGTTTTTGAGACGGGAAAAGGACTGGTGATATTTAATAGCTGTTCCCATGGGGGAATTGTCAATATTGTGCGAGAAGTGCAGATGGCACTCGGCGGGCAAAAGGTCTATGCGGTTGTCGGTGGATTCCATATGATGAAGCTTTCGGGCATGGATACACTTGCCATACCAGAGAAAGAGGTTGTGGAAACTGCGCAGGAATTGAAAGGGCTTGGCGTAGAGGAAATCTATACCGGTCACTGTACCGGAAATATTGCATTCGGGATTCTGAAAAAAGAACTTGGCGAAATGGTACATGCACTTGGAACAGGGGAAACCGTGGTATTTTAAATGAAGGAAGTCCCAGGATTTATCAAGGGTAATAAGTTGATAGATCCTGGGGCTTTTGTCTTGTTACATTGCTTCTCTTATGAGTACGACTTCAGGTTCGGTCATTGCATAAGCATCCAGAACTTCATCCAGCTCGTCTGCCTTGATCAAATTTTCTTCCAGAACCAGCTTATAGTGAGGGTGATAAAACAGAAGTTGAATTCTGAAAATAATTGTTAAATATGGCTATTGAATGGAATTGTGTATATAATAACTAAAAAACATTGCCGTTGACTAACCAATATGAAAGCGAGTATACTGTAGTAAAGTCAAAGGAGAAAAAAAGAAGGTGTAAAAATGCAGGCATTATCAACAGCTGTTCCGGGGAAATGGTACACGATCAAATGGATGTTCGGAGTACCGGAGGTGCTGGAAAAATTAAAGGAATTCAAAATCAAAGAGGGCAGCGAAATCCATGTGATCCAGAATGATGCCAGTGGTATGATGATTATAGCATCTGACCAGAAGCGGTTCGCTATCAGCCAGGATGCCGCCGCGAGAATTCAAGTATAACAAAGAAATGAAAAATCGATCTTACAATCACAGGAAAAGTAGGATCGATTTTTTTGTATATCCGGATCATGGAGGAGCCAGTCTGTTCGATTTTATAAAGTTTTCACAGAATAACGGATTGTTTTCAGCTGCGATTGAAGATATAATACATTTATGTAACAAAATAGAAGCGCGAAAGAGGGAAAACAAATGTTAGAAATTATTTGTCTTATATGGCTTTGGCGTGTGAATGGAAAGCACGCGATAGAAAGAGGACAGAATCCAAAAAAATATCGTGCATTGACACTGGGATTGTGGTTTGGCCTTGAATTTACCGGTACTTTTGTCGGAGTCTGGCTGATGCAGCTTTTGAATGCAGGTGATAATGCATTTTACGGGGCATATGTTTTTGGAATTATCGGAGCTGCAATTGGCGGTTTCACTTCTTACTGGGTTGCAAAAAAAGCACCGATGGGAAATTACAGACCAGAAGACCAGCCAAATGGATGGAATAATCAGTCAGGTGGATGGAATCAGAGCCAGAACAGCTGGAATAATCAGCAAAATGGATGGAACCAGAATCAGAACAGCTGGGATAATCAGCAAAATGGATGGAACCAGAATCAGAACAGCTGGGATAATCAGCAAAATGGATGGAATCAGAACGGCTGGGATAATCAACAGAATGTCTGGGAACAGCCACAGCAGGAACCGGATTGCCTTTTTGCTCCGGCAACGATCCATATTATCGAAGAAGAGGGCGGTTATACCGGCGGACAGGATGCATTTTTCTTAAATGGCAGACCCATCTGTTCTCTGCGGCCGGGTAGTGAATATACCTTTACAACTTACGCAAAGAAGAATGTACTTACGATTGGCAGACCGACACCGGAATCGTCAGATGAGACAACGGTATTAAAGTTTATTGCCGGAGAAAAAGGTCAGATCGAAATTCATGCATGTGCGGGAAGACTGCTCCCGGGAAAATTCAGCAATTATACAGCATAGGAATATTATGTGGTTCTGAAGCATACACTGTCAACAAAACGGTATATGCGGCAATATGAGACAGAGATCCGAACAAGAAGACGGGACACGAAGGTATCGCATGGCAGATGCAGCAAATTTGCCGAAGGATGTGGTGCTGGGTGTCCCGATTCTGACTCTTACAGGGCATTATGAAGTGAATATAGAGAATTACCGTGGAATTCTGGAATATACCGAACAGCTGATCCGTATAAATGTACGTAGCGGGCAGATTCGCATTACAGGGAAATCACTTGAGATCAACTACTATACAACAACCGATATGAAGATTACCGGAAAGGTAGAGAAAATTGAGTATTCTTAGGAAGGGATGACGAAGATGCTGCGATATATTCTGAATAATCTTGCCGGATACCTGCGCATCAGAGTCGAAGGATATTCACCGGAACGTTTTTTAAATCTTTGCTGTTATCATGGGATTTTTCTCTGGAATCTGAGACCGGCAAAAGGGGCATATGAGATGAATATCCGCGTCCGGGATTTCCGCAGACTGCGACCAATGGTCAGGAAGAGCAGGGCAAAGATACGGATTACCCAGAAAAGAGGAGTCCCGTTTTTTATACATAAATACCGTGGACGGAAGCTTTTTTTTACAGGATCGGTCATCGCAATCTGTCTGATCTTTCTGCTTTCTTCTTTTATATGGAGGATTCAGATTGATGGAAACCTTGCAAGGACAGATGAGGTTTTGCTTTCTTTTTTGACAGAAAAGGGAATTGTCTGTGGAATGGCAAAAAAGAATGTAGACTGTGACCGGATTGAAAAAGATATTCGTATGGAATACGACGATATTATCTGGGTTTCAGCCTATGTTCATGGGAGTTGTCTGAAGATTAAAGTCAGGGAGAATCCTGACAGGAAGGAGCTGCAGACAGAAGCTGAGGCGGAAGCGCCGATGGATATTGTGGCAGAAGCGGACGGGATCATTCAGAAGATCATTACACGAAAAGGGAATCCGCTTGTCCGGGAAGGCAGTGAGGTAAAAAAAGGAGAGATCCTTGTGAGTGGAAGTGTGGAAGTAAAGAATGATTCAGATGAGGTGACAGGATACCAGTACCGGGTATCGGATGCAGACATAATAGCACAGACAACGGTTGCGTATACAGATATTCTTGACAGGCTGCATCCGGTATGGAAAGATACCGGCAAGAAGAGCTGGAGGTTCTGGATAGAAACACCGGGAAGGCTGTATCTTTTTGGCAGGCGGGAGCTACCTTACCCGGAATATAATGCGCTGACCTGCAGATATATCCTGTATCTGGAGAGACATTTTCCATTTCCGGTCTCGGTAAGAGTTGAACGGAGCAAAGAGAGCAGAAAAGAGGAGATTTCTTATACAGACAGGGAAGCAAGAGAAATTCTGTCTTATAATTTTGAGAAGTTTTGCGCCCGATTAGAGAAAAAAGGGGTTCAAATTTCAGAGAATGATGTTAAAATATACAAGGAGACGAACCGGTATTCGGCAAAGGGGAAACTGGTTTTATCCGGACCGTTCGGAATTGTACAAAAAGGAAAGGTACATGAACTGCCGAAGGCAGATGCAGAAAATATACAGCAGGAAGGAAACTGATTTATGGGAATTCTTGAGACCATGATAGACATACCGGCTGAACATGAAAAAAATGTGTTTGGCCAGTTCGATATATTTGCAAAAAAAATTGAGAGAGCTTTACATGTTACGCTGATTGCGCGAAATGGAAAGGTGAAAGTCCTTGGAGAAGAAAAGAATGTAGAGAGGGCGCAGCAGGTATTGTCGCAGCTTACCGAGCTTTCCAGGCGCGGGAACACGATCCAGGAGCAGAATGTAGACTATGCACTGTCCCTTACGATGGAAGACAGTGCGGAAGATATTCTGTCAATTGATAAAGACCTGATCTGTCATACACTTCAGGGAAAGCCAATCAAACCAAAGACGCTCGGACAGAAGAAATATGTGGATGCGATCCGGGAAAAGATGATCACCTTTGGTCTTGGCCCTGCCGGAACCGGTAAAACTTATCTGGCGATGGCAATGGCAATCACGGCGTTCAAACGCAATGAAGTGGGGCGTATCATTCTGACACGTCCGGCAATTGAAGCAGGAGAAAAGCTTGGCTTTTTGCCGGGAGATCTGCAGAGCAAGATCGATCCATATTTAAGACCACTTTATGATGCGCTCTATCAGATCATGGGAGCAGAAAGCTTTATCAAGAATTCAGAAAAAGGGCTGATCGAGGTTGCGCCTCTTGCCTATATGCGAGGCAGAACCATTGACAACGCTTTTATTATTCTAGATGAGGCACAGAATACCACACCGGCGCAGATGAAGATGTTCCTGACACGTATTGGTTTTGGATCCAAAGTCGTGATCACCGGAGACTCTACACAGAAAGACCTTCCGGCAGGACAGACATCCGGACTTGATGTGGCAGTGAGTGTAGTCAAGAATCTGGAAGATATTTCGATTTGCCGTCTGACCAGCCGGGATGTTGTCAGACATCCGCTGGTACAGCGAATTGTTAAAGCGTACGAGGAGTACGAGCAAAAGCAGGAACAGAAAAAATCCCACACTAGAGACAGAAAGAAACGAGGAACAAGATGAGACTATTTTTAGAGGATGAGGGAGCATTGGATTTAAAGCTGCCTTATGAAGAACTGGCGACAAAAGTTGCAGATGCAGTCCTGGATTATGAGAAGTGTCCGTACGAGGCGCAGGTAGAACTTCTTCTTACGATGAATGAGGAGATCCGACAGATGAACCTGGAATTTCGCGGAATCGACCGTGCAACCGATGTCCTGTCATTTCCGATGACGGAATTCCCGTCACCGGCTGATTATGCATATCTGGATACAGATGACAGTTCATTTGATCCGGAGACCGGAGAACTGATGCTCGGCAATATTGTGATTTCCAAAGAGCGCGCAAAGGAGCAGGCAGAAGAATATGGTCATTCGGTAGAACGTGAATTTGCTTTCCTTATTGCGCACAGTATGTTGCACTTGTTAGGTTATGACCATATGGAAGATGAAGAACGGCTCGTGATGGAAAAGAAACAGCGGGAAGTTCTGGAGATGCTGGGAATTACAAGATAGATAAAAGTATGAGGTTTTAACGTATGGGTAAAAAGAAAAAATCAAAGGGCGGCAGTTTTCTGATGCAGGGAAGTATCCTTGCGGCAGCCGGTATTATCACAAAGATCATCGGGGCAGTATACCGGATCCCGATGCTCAATATTATGGGGCTTAAAGGACAGGGCTATTATGATATGGCATTTCAGGTGTATTCTATTGCTCTGATCATTTCGTCTTACAGTCTGCCGGTTGCGGTATCAAAGCTGGTGTCTCTCAAGATGGCGGCAGGAGAGCGGAAAAATGCATTCAGGGTATTGAAGGCATCACTGATCATAGCTACGCTATCTGGTGTCACGATCATGGTGATCGTATTTTTTGGAGCAGAGGCGATCGCAGAATATCTGATGGGAGCCAAAATGAGCTGCTATTCTTTGAAGGTGCTTGCTCCCGGACTTCTGATCTGTGCGATTATGGCAGTTTTTCGTGGCTACTTCCAGGGGATGGGAACGATGATCCCGACTGCAATTTCGCAGATCATTGAACAGCTTCTCAATGCGATTGTCAGCGTTGTAGGTGCAGCCGTTCTTCTGGAAAATGGAAAACAGATGGCTAAGGTGCAGGGGAATAACCTTTTGGGACCAGCCTATTCCGCAGCAGGAGGTACACTTGGTACAGTAGCCGGTGCTCTGATCGGTCTGCTGTTCTTACTGTTCTGCTATGTGGTATTCCGCAAGCCGATGATGCGGCAGATGAAGCGGGATACCTCGAAAGAACTGGATGATTACCGTGCGATTTTCAAGATCCTGATTCTGACGATCGCACCGATCATTTTAAGTACAACGATTTATAACAGTGCAAATGTTATTGACAGTGCAATGTTCAATAAGATCATGGGCGCACAGGGAACCAGTGAGGCGGTCTGTGCAGAGCTTCTTGGTAAATTAGGACAGTATTATACCCTGTTCAACGTACCGCTTGCCGTTGCGAGTGCATTGGGATCATCTGTGATCCCGGGGCTTGTAAGCGCGGCAGAGAATCATGACAGAAGACTGTTACATAACCGGATTTACATGGTTATCCGTTATACGATGCTGATCGCGATTCCAAGCGCGTTCGGATTCTTTGCGCTTGGTCAGCCGATCATGGATTTCCTGTGGCCGAATGTAGATAATGTAACACAGGGAATTATGCTGAAGATCGGAGCGATTTCTCTGGTATTTTATTCACTTTCAACCGTTACAAATACAGTGCTTCAAGGTCTGGACCGTATGATGGAACCGGTAAAAAATGCAATGGTATCCCTGATACTACATATTGTATCTCTGTTTATTATGCTTGTTATGTTCAAATGGGGCATTTATGCACTGATTGGAAGTAAGATTGTGTTCTCTTTATGCATGTGTATCATGAATGCACATGATATCCGTGAAGCATGTGGATATCTTCAGGAGAGCCGTAAGACTTTTGCCATTCCGTCTATCGCCGGAGCTGTTATGGCAATTTTGGCATGGGCAGTGCATTTCGTACTTGACACCTTCATCGGAGGAAGAATCGCAACCCTGATCGCCCTTATCGTGGCAGTAGCGGTATATGCAGTCGTTCTCCTCAAAATGGGTGGCATGTCCGAAAAAGAACTCCTCGGTCTCCCAAAAGGTCACCAAATTGTAATAGTCTGCAAAAAATGCCATTTATTAAAAGAACGCAGATATTACTAAGCTGTGGATGATTTGATATCACAACCTAAAAATTCCCCCCATAATGAATAAAATCCTCCAAGCAGACCAATACTTGTAGAAAAAGGAGTGTTCCTTATGGAAACAAGATATCATATTGGTCTTTTAACGGGGACTCTTCTGATTCTTGCGATCCTGTCTTATGCATATTATGCAGATTATAATTACAGGAAAGAAATTGCAAGGACAGAACAGACGGAGCAGCAGGAAACAGAACAGACAGTCAGCACTCAGGGTGGCGCACACAAAGAAGGGGTGTATTATCTGAAAAACCGCAACGGATATGTGATTGTTTATCTGGACGACCAGACAAGTATTTATGAATATACGAATATCCGTGTCGAAGAGCTTCCGGAAGAACTGCAGAATGAGATCCGGGAGGGAAAGCGGTTAGAGGGAAAAGACAAGCTTTATGGGTTCCTGGAAAATTATTCCAGCTGATTAAAAAGATAACATTATTATATAGAAAAACAAAGAAGGGACAAAAGAAAAATGGAGACAGCAAAAATTGAACGCATTAATGAATTATATAGAAAATCAAAAGCAGAAGGACTGACAGAGGAAGAGAAAAAAGAACAACAGATTCTCAGACGGGAATATGTAGATGCATTCAAAAGAAATCTTCGTGGACAGCTTAATAACATTTCAATCAAGGAGAAGGATGGATCCATTACAAATCTGGGTGAGAAATATGGACAGAAAAAAGGAAATTAGGGCAAAAATTCTGAAAATGAGACAGACACTTCCAAAAGAAGAGGTTCGGGAGAAGAGCCTGCAGATCATGAGACGCATTGAAGAGACAGAGACATTTAAAAATGCAGACAACCTTCTTGCGTATATTGATTTTCGTGGAGAGGTGGCAACCGGAACACTGATCGAGAAGGCATGGGAGCTTGGAAAAAAGGTCTATGTGCCACGGGTAGCGGGAAAAGAGATGGAGTTTTATCAGATACATTCTTTTGAGGATCTGGAAAAGGGGGCTTATGGCATCCTGGAGCCGAAAAAAGAATGCCCTGTTTATGAAGCCGGAGAAGGGCAGACTACACTGGCAATCCTACCGGGAAGTGTTTTTGATGAAAAAAAGAACCGTGTCGGTTATGGCGGTGGATTTTATGATCGTTATTTTGAAAAACGGAAAGATATCTGCCGGATCGCAGCTGCTTATGAAATGCAGATCGTAGAAGAAATTGAGACCGAAGAATTTGATCTTCCGGCAGATTATGTTACAACAGAAGAGAGGTTCTGGTAGAAATTCCGGAAGTGTATCATAGAGAGTTTTGATTGAAAACAGGAATGGGAGCAAACATACAGGAACATTTGAAGAAAATCAATGGATAGTATGTTTGGCTCCCATTTTCAGGTTCATATAGTAAGGCTTATTCAGGATAAACCAGCTGTTTTTCTGTAATATTTTCCAGAACCTCAGTCAGATATCTTTTTGCCATATAATTTGCCATCGGAAGGTTCATGTCCAGATAGTTTCCGCAGTCTTTTGCAGCAGCTCCCGGTACGTCCCCATTGAAGTCTGCGATAAAAGCAAACATTTCTTTCATCAGTGGAACGATATCTTTTGATTCATAATCACCTACAAGAAGAAGGTAGAAGCCGGTACGGCATCCCATTGGTCCAAAGTAAAGCGTTTTTGATGCGTAGTCCCTGTGGTTACGAAGGAAGGTTGCACCAAGATGTTCGATGGTGTGAACCTCTGCAGTATTCATAACCGGTTCTTCATTCGGATTGGTCATGCGGATATCAAAGGTTGTAATGACCTGTTCGCCGGCACAATCCTTACGTGAGACGTAAAGCCCAGGAACAAGCTTCAAATGGTCTATTGTGAAACTGGTAATTTTCTCCATAATCAAGTATCTCCTTTTTTGTACTACGTTTATTATAAGATACCAGGGTAAAAAGGTCAGAAAGCCGATGCAAGCTTGCTTGCAAGAGGTTTTTTGACATCTTGACCCGCCAAAAACATGAGTAAGTAGCCATTTTTCAAAGAAAAATGAGCGGATTACGAATGTTTTTGAGGATTGCGAGAGTGCAAAGCACGTAGCAATCTGGTATCAAAGGGGTCAAAATACCGTTTGACCCTAACATCATTATAACTGTCATAAAGTTTAATAACAAGCCTTTTGGTGGAAGAATGGTGAAAAATGTGCTATAATCGTTACTGTTAACTCCCGTGCCAATCGCTATGCTGACTGGCACGGAGGATGCGTGTGTTTTTAATGATAGCAGGAGGAAGCTAAGAGATGAAAATATATATGATCCGTCATGGAGAGACGGACTGGAATAAAAAAAGAAAATTACAGGGACAGGTGGATATTCCGCTGAATGAATTTGGAAAACTACTTGCAAAAGAGACGGCTCCGGCACTCGAAGATGTTCCATTTGCGGTCTGTTACACAAGCCCACTGAAAAGGGCGGCAGAGACGGCACGGCTCGTCCTGGGGGACAGGGAGGTTCCGATTGTTCCGGATAAGCGGATCCAGGAGATGAGCTTTGGAGAATTTGAGGGACTTTGCTGCAGGGAAGAGGGATGGAATATTCCGGATCCGGGATTTCGCAACTTTTTTAATGCACCGGAAGTGTATCAGCCGCCAAAAGGAGGGGAATCCTTTGAAGAAGTGCGTGCACGTCTGAATAATTTTTTGGAAGAGCTTTATCAGAAAGAAGAGCTTCAGGATAAAAATGTACTTTTATCCACACATGGTGCAGCACTTTGCGGGATTCTGAGCCTGATGAAAGGTCTGCCGATTTCCGGGTACTGGCAGCAGGGGGTACATAAGAACTGTGCGGTATCAATTGCGGAAGTGAAAGATGGGAAAATAGAAATTTTACAGGAAAATGTGACTTATTATAAAGAGTCAGTGCAGGACTGGTAGAAAGTTATTTGATGTCCTAAAGGCTTTCTGATAAATTGCTTAATAAAAAAACTCCCATCCGGAGAAATGTGAGCTAATTATAACTCATTTCTTCTCCGGATGGGAGCTTTTTGATGTTAGATAAAATTCATTGGTATATTTAGACAGATATGAGCTATTTTTCAATTGCTTTACACGAATTCCGGACAACCAGCTTACACGGCAGTTTGATCTTAAGTGCAGGTCCCGGATGCTCCCTCAGGAGATGCTGCAGAATAGAAGCTCCGTACATTCCCATATGATAAGCTGGTGCACTGACCGTTGTCAGCGGTGGAGCAGAAAACTGTGCCATATTGATATCATCAAAGCCTACGATGGAAATATCCTCCGGAACACGGATCCCGTGTTCGGTAAAGGCTTTGATCGCACCAAAAGCGATCGGATCACTTGCTGCAAAGATCGCCGTCGGCAGTTTGCCGCCGTTGATCAGATTGCATGCCATCTCATAACCGGAAGAAATCCGGAAGACACCCTCCTGGATATAAGGCTCATAAATCAAATCGTGTGCATCACAGTAATCAATAAAGACTTTTTTTCGGTAATCCGGATAGAGATGATTTTCGCCGATATATTCTTTTCCGGTAAAGAAACCAATCTCCCGGTGCCCGATCCCAGTCAGATAATCCAGAGCTTCTGTAACTGCTTCGCCGAAATCCGGAATGATCGTGGAAATCCGGTCATCGTTTACCGGCATATCCAGGAACAGGATGCACGAATTCATCTCATACAGATAAGAAATTTCCTCCTGACTGAATTTGCCGATACAGATCAGACAGTCTACATCCTTCAGAACGTCCATGTAATTGATGTCGCTTTTGTAGGTACGCACAATCTGGATATTGTGTGAGAGGCAGTAATCTTCAATTCCCTGACGGATCAGAAGATAATAATTATCCTCCAGTTCCTGCTGGGAAGAGAACCACTGAATGATCCCAAGGGTAAAAAGTGATTTGACAGAAGGACGTCCGCGCTTTACATAATGCAGTTCTCTTGCGGTATCCAGTACTTTCTGTCGGGTTTCCGGTGAAACATTGAGCGTCTCGTCATTATTCAGTATACGTGAAACTGCTGCGGCAGAAACACCGGCAGCAGAAGCAATATCTTTGATTGTTGCCATAAGCGGCCCCCTTGTTAAAAAATTTCTGATTCTTCTATTATAACAGAGGAGTAAAAAAATGGAAAGTGAAAGAATTATGTAGAACTGTACAAAAATTCACTAGTAAATTTATTAAAATATTTAGTAAATATATATTGCAAATTTACTAAATATATTTTATAATACAATTATCAAAGCAGAATCGAAAATGTATTTGGAGGAAATGAAGATGAAACAGCTTACAAAACTTATGGAAGAAATGAAACAGGGCGTGTACCGTGATACATTAAAAGATATTTATATTGATGAAAGTGTGATTGCACATCAGGAAGAACGCTATGTAAAAGCGATGGCAGAGTATCAGAAATTGTATGGGGACAGAGAAGTAGAAGTATACAGCGCACCGGGACGAAGTGAAGTTGGTGGAAATCATACAGATCATCAGCACGGAATGGTGCTTGCAACCTCTATTAATCTGGATGCGATCGCAATTGTAAATAAAAATGAAGATATGACCGTCCGTGTGGTATCTGAAGGATATGATATGATCGTTATCGATGCGAATGATGTAGAAAAGGTTGACAAAGAAGAAGGGACATCTATCGGACTGATCCGTGGCGTACTTGCAGGACTGAAAGAACGCGGATACAAGATTGGTGGATTCAATGCTTATGTGACAAGTGATGTGCTGATCGGAGCAGGACTTTCCTCGTCTGCTGCATTTGAAACAATCATTGGAACCATTGTTTCCGGACTTTACAACGATATGCAGATCAGCATGGTAGAGATTGCACAGATTGGTCAGTATTCTGAAAATGTTTACTTTGGAAAGCCAAGTGGTCTGATGGACCAGACAGCCTGCGCGGTTGGTGGACTGATCCACATTGATTTCAAAGATCCAAAGGCTCCGGTTGTAGAAAAAGTAGATGTAGATTTTGAAAATCATGCATGCAGTCTGTGCATCGTAGATACCAAAGGTTCTCATCAGGATCTGACACCGGATTATGCACAGATTCCGGCGGATATGAAAGCTATTGCAACATATTTTGGAAAAGAAGTTCTCCGTGACGTAGATGAAAAAGAATTTTTTGCAGCGATCCCGGCACTCCGCGAGAAGCTTGGAGACCGTCCGGTGCTTCGGGCTATGCATTTCTTCGGTGATAATGCGAGAGTTGCAGCACAGGTTGCATCCCTTCGCGAAGGAAGATTTGAAGATTTCCTTAATATGATCAAAGCATCCGGGGATTCCTCTTTCAAATATCTTCAGAATGTATATACTAACCGTGACGTGCAGAACCAGGCAGTATCCATTGCCCTTGCAGTCAGCGAAAATGTACTCGGAAACCATGGAGTATGCCGTGTGCATGGAGGCGGATTTGCCGGAACCATTCAGGCATTTGTGAAGAATGATTTTGTAGAAGAGTACAGAAAAGCATTGGATGCAGTATTTGGAGAAGGATCCTGCCACGTATTAAAGGTTCGTAAATATGGCGGAATGAAAGTAATCGCATAAACGAAAATATGCTAGCTGTCAAGGTTAGATATAAATACAGATTTTAGTTTGCTATCTGAATAAATAAAGGATTCGGTGTAAAAATGTGCCGCATTGAAAATGGATGGATAAAGGACGAGCAAAAAGATTTGGAGGAAGAAAAATGATCGATCAGGCAATTACAGAACTGGTACAGTATGGATTAGATACGGGGCTTGTAGCACCGGAAGATAAAATATTTGTTACCAATCAGATTTTAGAGGCACTTGGGCTGGAGTCTTACGAGGAGACACCAGGAAGCAGGGGTGTAGAGGAGCTGGAACAGATTCTGAAGGAGATTACAGATTATGCAGTGGAAAAAGAACTGATTGCAGATTCAATCGTGTACCGGGATCTGTTTGATACAAAAATCATGGGAAAACTGGTCCCGCTGCCGAGCATGGTAAGCCATAAATTCTATGAACTGTATCAGGAAGGACCGAAAAAGGCGACCGATTATTTTTACAAGCTTAGTCAGGACAGCGATTATATCCGAAGATACCGGATTAAAAAGGATCAGAAATGGATCACAGAGACACCATATGGGGAGATGGAGATCACCATCAATCTGTCCAAACCAGAAAAAGATCCGAAAGCGATCGCGGCAGCAAAAAATGCTACACAGAGTGGTTATCCGAAATGTCAGCTGTGTAAGGAAAATGAAGGCTACGCCGGTCGCGTCAATCATCCGGCAAGACAGAATCACCGGATCATTCCGATCAGGATCGATGGAAAAGACTGGGGATTCCAGTATTCACCGTATGTGTATTACAATGAACACTGCATCGTTTTCAACGGAGAGCATGTGCCGATGAAAATTGAGCGTGCAACCTTTGCAAAGCTGTTGGATTTTGTCAGCCAGTTTCCACATTATTTTGTTGGTTCCAATGCAGATCTTCCGATCGTAGGAGGATCGATCCTAAGCCATGATCATTTCCAGGGTGGAAATCATGAATTTGCAATGGCAAAAGCTCCGGTTATTAAAGAATATGTGATTCCGGGGTATGAAGATGTGCGCGCCGGAATGGTAAAATGGCCAATGTCTGTTATACGTCTGCAGGGCAAAGACAAAGAACGTCTGATCAGCGCAGCTGACCATATTTTAATGTGTTGGAGATCTTATACAGACGAAGCAGCATTTATCTTTGCCGAGACGAACGGAGAACCGCACAACACGATCACTCCGATCGCCAGAATCAGGGATGGGCATTTTGAGCTGGATCTTGTTCTCAGAAATAATATTACTACAGAAGAACATCCGCTTGGCGTTTACCATCCGCATGCAAAATTACATCACATCAAGAAAGAGAATATTGGTCTGATCGAGGTGATGGGACTTGCAGTGCTGCCGTCAAGACTGAAAAGTGAGATGGAACAGCTTGCAGATGCAATCCTTGAAGGAAAGAACATCCGCAGCAATGAAGTGCTTGAAAAGCATGCAGACTGGGTAGAAGAATTCCTTCCAAAATATACAGACATTACGAAAGAAAATATCATGGACATTCTCCATGAGGAAATCGGACAGGTGTTTAACCAGGTGCTGGAAGATGCCGGTGTTTATAAGCAGACAGAAGAAGGCAGGGCAGCATTTGAGCGGTTTGTTGGAAGCCTGTAATATAGAGCAAAAAAAGAATATAAAAAGATAAAAAAGGACTAAAACTCGGGTGTCGGACCGAACTTCAATTGTTCGGGGGAACTACCTGAGTTTTAGTCCTGATTTATTATACATCAGCACAAATGTACCGACAAGATAAATTCTTAGTCATCCTGTTCTTCCGTATTCAGATCCAGGATTGCCTGCCTTTTCGCGGCAGTTGCGTCAGACGCAAGGTATTCATCGTAAGTTGTGATCTTGTCGATCATCTTTCCACCCGGAAGGATTTCCATAATACGGTTTGCTGTCGTTTCAACAATCTGGTGGTCTCTTGAAGAGAACAGAAGTACGCCAGGGAACTTCTTCATTCCATTGTTGAGCGCAGTGATGGATTCCATATCCAGGTGGTCAGTAGGCTCGTCGAGGATCAGTACGTTGGCACCGGAGATCATCATCTTGGATAACAGACAGCGTACCTTTTCCCCACCGGAAAGAACTTTAACCTTTTTTACACCGTCGTCGCCGGCGAAAAGCATTCTTCCAAGGAAACCTCGTACATAGGTAACATCCTTTTCTTCCGAATACTGAGTCAGCCATTCTACGATGGTATCGTCATTGTCAAATTCTTTTCCGCTGTCTTTCGGGAAATATGCCTGTGTAGTGGTGATTCCCCATTTATAAGTACCTTCATCCGGCTCCATTTCTCCGATCAGGATCTGGAAGAGAACAGTTTTGGCAAATTCATTTCCACCGACAAATGCAACTTTGTCGTCCCGGTTCAGTGTGAAGGAAAGATTGTCCAGGATTTTTTCCCCGTTGATGGTTTTGGATAAGCCTTCGACCATCAGAACTTCATTACCGATCTCGCGGTTCGGTTTGAAATCGATGTAAGGGTATTTACGGCTGGATGGGCGGATTTCATCAAGCTGGATCTTTTCCAGGGCACGCTTACGGGAAGTTGCCTGACGGGACTTGGACGCATTGGCGCTGAACCGGGAAATAAAGTCCTGTAACTCCTTGATCTTTTCTTCTTTTTTCTTGTTGGCTTCTTTCATCTGACGGATCAGCAGCTGGCTGGATTCGTACCAGAAGTCGTAATTACCGGCGTAGAGCTGGATTTTACCGTAATCGATATCGGCAATCTGTGTGCAGACCTTATTCAGGAAATAACGGTCATGGGAAACAACAATAACGGTGTTGTCAAAGTTGATCAGGAATTCTTCCAGCCATGCGATCGCATCCAGATCCAGGTGGTTGGTAGGCTCATCCAGAAGAAGAATATCCGGATTACCAAAAAGTGCCTGTGCAAGAAGGACTTTGACCTTCTGTGCACCGGTCAGCTCGCTCATAATATTGTAGTGAAGCTCAGTCTCAATTCCAAGTCCGTTCAGAAGAGATGCAGCATCAGATTCTGCTTCCCATCCGTTCAGGGTTGCAAATTCTGCTTCCAGTTCACTTGCCTTGATCCCGTCCTCGTCTGTGAAATCTTCTTTGGCATAGATCACTTCTTTTTCCTTCATGATCTCGTAAAGACGGGCATTTCCCATGATTACAGTATCAAGAACCGGATACTGGTCGTATTTGAAGTGGTCCTGCTGTAAGAAAGAAAGACGCTCACCTGGTGTGAGGATGACTTCTCCGCTGGTCGGCTCAAGCTGCCCGGAAAGGATCTTAAGAAATGTAGATTTTCCGGCTCCGTTCGCTCCGATCAGACCGTAGCAGTTGCCTTCTGTAAATTTGATATTTACATCTTCAAACAAGGCTTTCTTCCCTACGCGGAGGGTGATATTACTTGTACTAATCATAAAAATTCTCCTTATTCAAATAGAATTATCGTTTCAATTTTTGCATTACGTTCATTATGGTAACATGACTGCACAATTTTCGCAAGAGAATAAGCATTAACATAAGGAAGAATTTGTGGTATACTTATAAATCATACACGAAATATACAGCATGGTAGGACGAAAGGAGCGAGTGTTTTGACAGAAGCAGGACTGGTGTTGGAAGGCGGTGCAACAAGAGGTGTATTTACTTCCGGCGCATTGGATTATTTGATGGAAAAAAATCTGTATTTTTCATACGTGGTCGGTGTATCGGCAGGTTCCTGTAACGCAGTCGATTATGTTTCAAAGCAGATCGGCAGGACAAGGGACTGTATGATCCACAGAGGAAAGGAATACAGCTATTATTACGGACTTAAAGATTTTGTAAAAGAAAGAAGTCTTCTGGATATGGATATGGTATTCAATAAATATCCGAATGAACTCTTTCCGTTTGATTTTGATACTTATTTTTCAAATGATATGACCTGTGAGATCGTGACAACCAATTGTCTTACGGGAAATGCCGAATATATGACCGAAGAGAGCGACAGAGACCGGCTGATGAAGATATGCCGCGCCAGCAGCAGTATGCCCTTGGTATGTCCAATTGTAAATGTAGACGGGATTCCGTATCTGGATGGTGGACTCGCCGATTCCATTCCGGTAAAGCATGTGCAGGAAAAGGGACTGAAAAAAATAGTTCTCATTTTGACGAGACCGGAAGGCTACCGCAAAAAACCAACTTCCAAAGCGGTCGGCAAGTTATACCGGAAGATGTACAGCAAATATCCGGCACTTGTCCGCACCTGTATCCGAAGACCGGTGATGTATAACCGGACAGAAGAATACATAGAAAAGCTGGAAAAAGAAGGAAATATCTTCGTCCTTCGCCCGGAAATGAAGCCGGTATCCAGACTGGAAAAAGATTATGATAAGCTGATGGCTTTCTACGATCATGGCTATGAAATGATGAAAAGAGAGCTTCCGAGACTTGCGGCTTATCTGGAAAAATAAGGAGGTGTGCAATATGCATCTGTACGAACATCAGATTGCGACAAACGCATCACAGCAAATGACAAAGGTAACAGGAATGATAAGGGAAGACATTGAAAAAAGCGGTGTGAGAGAAGGGATTGCTGTGATCTTCTCGCCACACACGACAGCCGGATTTACGATCAATGAAAATGCAGATCCAGATGTGGTGCATGATATGCTGTGTGGTTTTGAAAAAGTATTTCCGACAGAACAGTTCTTTTACCAGCATGCAGAAGGAAATTCGCATGCACATATGAAGACGACGATGGTCGGACCGTCACAGACGCTGATCATCCATGATGGAGAGATCGTCTTTGGCATCTGGCAAGATCTGTATTTCTGTGAGTTTGACGGACCAAGAAACCGTACCTTTTATGTGAAGATCATCGAAGGATAGATTAACGGAATTGTACATCCGTCAGGGTGAATGCATGCGAAGGACAGGCAGGAGCTGCTGATTCTACACCAGTGAGAGTCAGCGTAGTTCCGTCTGTCTTTTTTTCTTTTCCAGCTGTGAGAATGGTACCGGCAAGAAGCTGCGGCATATGCCGGAGAAAACTATTTGCAGTCAGCTGAATCTGTATCAGTTGGTCTTCGCAGTTAATTTTAATCGTTTCTACAGTGCGCACTGTACTTTTTCTGGTACGTCCGTTTGAAAATGCGGCAAAGTCATGCGTACCGGTAAGAAGCTGCGCTGCCTGCTGCATGGATTCCAGGTCAAGAGACTCGTTTACAACACAGGTGTAAGGACGGGAAAATAATGCTGCGGCAGAATCTGTGGCGATCCTGCAGGTATAGGTACAGCTTTTTACCGCGAGAGAAGCCACAAAACGTTCATCTGCGATTTCTAGCGAGGTGACTGCAATATCCGCCGGAAGAGCTGCGTTTAATTTCATTTTTAACAGTTCTGTATTGCCTGAAAAAGATTCTTTTTCTAATTGAAAACTTACAATCTGATGTGCTGCGTGAACACCCGGTTCCGTCTTTACGGCAGCAAAAAGCTGTGTGGACTGTCCGGTTACATCCCTGATCGCCAGTGCAAGCTTTGAATCGATACTGGCGCTTTTTTTCTTTGTGGAAAAGCCCGGATAGCGGGTTCCGTCGTATTCTATGGTAAGTTTGATCGTTGTCATAAGCTCCTCCTGAAGTGCATTTCTGCCGTTCATTATAGCATTGATTGTCGGGCAAGGCAATTTTTATTGCCTTCCGGACCTTGGTGGCTGTTTCCCTGCCTGTATTGTCCGGATCATCTGCACCATCTGGTCGATCTGTGCCTGCTCCTGTTTGCTTTTCCCTTCTTTGATCACTGATAGGATCAGCGAAATCTCATCAGGGGTAAACCGGATTCCCCGTTTATTCGCGCCGGTGATCAGCGACATCATCACCGGGACCAGCGCTTTCCCGTTCTTGCCACCGGCTTTCATCGCCGCTGTCCGGATCAGTTCCTGTTTCAGCGGATCCAGATTCGCAAGATCCGGATGCTCCATCCATTCGTTCATTTTCATCCATCCTTTCTGTCTGAAATCCACTCATCATATCCGTCATATCCTGTGCTGCCTGAAATCCATTCATCATATCTGCCATATTTGCAGGGTCTCCAAAGTCCATCTCTTTCATCATCTCCATCATTTGCCATATTCCGGAAAAGGAATCAAACATTTCTCTTTTTTCAGGAGAAAGATAGGGTACAACTGCTTCAAACATGCTGCCCGGATCTTTCTCCTGCTTTCGTAGCCGCCCTCTGCGATTATGATAATAAGGAGGTTGGAAACAGTAAAAGGCATTCATAAGTTCCGTAAGTTTCACATAAATGCCAGCTATACGCTGAACGTGATCGGGCAGATAGGGAAGAATGATTTTGACAAGTTGCAGAAAATCATTCGTGAGAGACTCGTCAAATGGCGTCATGACAAGGGGCGGTTTCTTTTCCATATGTCCTCCACGGTTCAGCGTTATAAATATATATGTAAAGAAGACGGAAAATATGAGATCCACATATAATAAAGCAAAGGAAGAGCTAATGGAAGGATTTTATTAAATGAGCAGCCGGATTATTATTGATGGGAATGCGATTTACGAAGTGGATGAAGAATGTTTGCGAAAGAAAAAGGAAAAGGAGCAGGAAGAGGAACACGAAAAGCAACAGGAGAAGCGCAAAAACAAAACATAAAAAAGGCGGGGATATAATTTGCCCCGCCTCTGGTCTGTCTGAACGAATAAGATCTGAGTTTCGTAACTAGCAGCCGCATCCGCCGTTGCCACAGCCGTTACCACATCCGCATCCATTACCGCATCCGTTACCGAATCCGTTACCGAATCCGCCACAGCAGCAGAGAAGAAGGATGATCCACAGGCAGCTGTCATTTCCACATCCACATCCGTCGCCATTGCGTCCCCATCCACCACAGCAGCAGAGGAGAAGAATGATCCATACGCAGGAAGACATTCCGCAGCCACATCCACAGTTATCCATAGAATTTCCACATCCGCAGTTTGTTGCACTTAATTCACTCATATTTGATAGCCTCCAGTAAGGTTTCTTTACACTTCATCATATGTAAGGAGGCATGTCAGTGTTTCAAAAAAGTTCCGAAGAAATTGGCATCTGATTTCAAAAAGAATATTCTAATAGAAAAAGGATATTTTTGAATATGAAAGATTTGAAACGGAAAATCCACTACTGGTGTTCGGATACAATGCAAAACAAAATCACTGGAAAGGGTGTCGTTTGTGCCGTTCTGGACACAGGGATCACACAGCACCCGGATCTTGCCGGCCGCATCGTGGGATGGAAGGACTGTGTACAGGGGAAGAAAACCATATATGATGACAACGGACACGGAACCCATGTGGCAGGAATTCTTGCCGGAAATGGAAAAAGCGGAAAAGGCCTGTACAGCGGAATGGCACCGGAGGCGCAGATCTTTGCTGTCAAGGTGCTGAATCAGAGGGGTGGTGGAAAAATCCGGGATGTGATAAACGGGATCCGGTACGTGTTGTTTAAACAAAAGGAAATGAAGATCCGGATCGTCAATATTTCGATTGGAACTCTTCCTCATAAGAAGGATCCGGAAGATGAATTGTTGCTGTTCTGGGTAGAACGGCTCTGGGATGCCGGTCTGGTAGTCGTGACGGCGTCAGGAAACAAAGGGCCAAAGGAAGGGAGCGTAACGATACCTGGAAACAGCCGGAAGGTGATCACAGTTGGGGCGGATGAAGAACTGGGAAAGAAGTATTCCGGCTGTGGGCCGACCGGAGATTGTATTAAAAAACCGGATCTTGCCGTGCCGGGGAACCGGATCTATTCCTGCAATTACCTGTATCCGGTGCGGAGCCCTTATGCCTATATTCCGAAAACCGGGACTTCTATGGCAACTCCGGTAGTGTCCGGGGCAGCGGCTCTGGTTTTGCAGAAATACCCGGATATGTGTAATCTGGAACTTAAATACAGACTGTGGAATTCCTGTGAAAAGGGCAGGTATTATGACCAGAGACAGGGACATGGGAACCTGCATGTAGAAAAACTTCTTGAATGTCAAGAAAAAATACTTGACACCAATGAAAATCTGTTATATGATAGCACAGGTGATAAGTGATGGACGAGATTTTAAAGCAGACATTGTTATATGATTTTTATGGTGAGCTTTTGACAAAACATCAGAAAGAGATTTATGAACAGGCGGTTCTTGAAGATTATTCGCTCAGCGAGATCGCAAGAGATGCGGGGATCAGCAGACAGGGTGTTCATGATATGATCCGGCGCTGTAACAAGAGTCTGGAGGATTATGAAGCGAAGCTGCATTTGGTGGAGAAGTTCATGTCTGTGAAAAAAAAAGTCCATGAGATCGATCTGCTTCTTGAGAATTATGAAGAGCAGGACGAAAAAGAACTGATAAAGAAAGTGAAAAAGCTTTCGGGAGAGATCATAGAGGAGTTATAACATGGCATTTGACAGTTTGACAGAAAAACTTCAGAACGTATTCAAGAATTTAAGAAGCAAGGGACGACTTACAGAAGATGATGTAAAAGCGGCTCTGCGTGAAGTTAAGATGGCTCTTCTGGAGGCAGATGTTAACTTCAAAGTTGTCAAAAATTTTGTAAAAAGTGTGCAGGAGCGTGCAGTCGGACAGGATGTGATGAGCGGACTGAATCCGGGACAGATGGTGATCAAGATCGTGAATGACGAGCTGGTGAATCTGATGGGCTCTGAGACAACGGAGATTAAATTCCAGCCGGGAAGCCAGAAGACGGTCATTATGATGATGGGTCTTCAGGGAGCAGGTAAGACAACGACCACAGCAAAGCTTGCAGGAAAGTTCAAGCTGAAAGGTAAGAAGCCTCTTCTGGTAGCATGTGATGTCTACAGACCTGCAGCTATTAAACAGTTGCAGATCAACGGAGAGAAGCAAGGTGTGGAAGTGTTCTCCATGGGAGATAACCAGAAGCCGGCGAATATCGCTAAAGCAGCACTGGAGCATGCTGAAAAGAATGGCAACAACGTGATTATTCTGGATACTGCAGGACGTCTTCATATTGATGAAGAGATGATGGAAGAACTGCAGGAGATTAAGAACACGGTCGAGGTTCATCAGAGTATTCTCGTTGTCGATGCAATGACCGGTCAGGACGCCGTGAATGTTGCAGAGAACTTTAATGAGAAGATTGGTATAGATGGAGTAATCGTCACAAAGCTTGACGGCGATACCAGAGGTGGTGCGGCACTTTCAATCAAGGCAGTCACCGGATGCCCGATTCTTTATGTGGGTATGGGTGAGAAATTATCAGATCTGGAGCAGTTTTATCCGGATCGTATGGCTTCCAGAATCCTTGGTATGGGGGATGTACTCAGCCTGATCGAGAAAGCCGGCGAAGAGATCGACGAAGAACAGGCACGTAAGATGACAGAAAAACTCAAAAAGTCGCAGTTTGATTTTGAGGACTATCTGGAAAGTATGAAACAGATGCGCAAGATGGGCGGTCTTGGAAGTATCATGAATATGCTTCCCGGACTTGGCGGCATGGGTGGTCTTGGTAAAGGCAAGATGCCCGATATCGATGCGGATGATGCGGAACAGAAGATGGCAAGAGTCGAAGCAATCATTTATTCCATGACGATCAAGGAACGTCAGAATCCAGACATCATCACTCCGCAGAGAAAGCGAAGAATCGCAGCAGGAGCCGGAGTTGACATTTCGGAAGTCAACAAGATGATGAAGCAGTTCGAGCAGATGCGCAAGATGATGAAGTCTTTCCCGGGAATGATGGGCGGGAAAGGTAAAAAAGGCAAGTTCAAGATGCCTTTCTAAAGGAGATATATTCCGCAGACCATGCGTGATATATAGATAAACTATTATAAATACAAATTGTTTTATGGAGGAAAGTAAAATGGCAGTAAAAATCAGATTAAGAAGAATGGGACAGAAGAAAGCTCCTTTCTATAGAATCGTTGTTTCTGATTCTAGATCACCAAGAGACGGAAAATTCATCGAAGAAATCGGAACATACGATCCAACTCAGGATCCTAGCGTATTCAAAGTAGATGAAGAAGCAGCTAAAAAATGGTTAAACAACGGTGCTCAGCCTACAGAAGTAGTTGGAAAAATCTTTAAGGCAGCAGGTATTGAAAAATAGGTTGCTTCGCGGAGGTGCGAGTGATGAAAAATTTAGTAGAAGTAATTACGAAAGCACTTGTGGACAATCCTGAAGGCGTCGTGGTTACGGAAAAACAGGAAGGCAAGACTACCGTGATCGAAGTACATGTCGCAGATAATGATATGGGAAAGGTGATCGGTAAGCAAGGCCGAATTGCGAAAGCAATCCGTTCCGTTGTAAAGGCAGCCGCGGCCAAAGAAGACAAAAAAGTCGTGGTTGAAATTATGCAATAGCATAAAAATAAAACGCAGGTAAATTTATTTTTATCTGCGTTTTTTATCATACCTTAGTATGCAAGTGAAGTTGCCAATGACAGATTCACTGTATCTGGGGATGGAGAAAAAGTCGCTTCAAAAGACTAAAACAGAGTTTTTCTGTGTAAAGTTTATCTTATGCTAAGAAAGGACAAAGTATGCAACAAAATGATTACCTGCAAGTTGGCGTGATCACATCTACCCACGGGATCAAAGGCGAAGTCAAAGTATTTCCGACAACCGATGATCCAAATCGTTTCCGTGATCTGAAAGATGTGGTTCTTGATACAGGAAAAGAACAGATTCCCCTTGAAATTGAAGGTGTAAAATTCTTTAAACAGTATGTGATTCTGAAGTTCAAAGGGATCGATAACATAAATGATATTGAAAAATACAGAAAGATGCCGCTTCTTGTATCTCGTGAGAATGCCGTGGAACTGGAAGAGGATGAGTATTACATGGCAGATATCATCGGCATGGATGTCTACACTGAGGACGGTGAAAAATTCGGTGTCCTGGAAGATATTATGGAAACCGGTGCGAATGATGTCTATGTGGTATCGACAGAGGCGCACACAGAGGTGCTTCTTCCGGCAATCCATGACTGTATTCTGGATGTAGATACTGAGAACAGGAAAATGACTGTTCATCTGATGGACGGACTGATTTAAGCGACAGAATAGTAGGAGAACAATATGAGATTTGATATCATGACGCTTTTTCCGGAGATGGTGATGAACGGTCTGGAAACCAGTATTATCGGAAGAGCCGTGAAGAATAAAATTCTTGAGATTGAAGCCTGGAATATCCGGGACTACGCATTTAACAAGCACAGCAGTGTGGATGATTATCCGTATGGCGGCGGCGCAGGAATGCTGATGCAGGCAGAGCCGGTTTACCAGACCTATCTTGCCATTCAGGAAAAAGCAGCCCTCCCGGAAGGAAAGAGACCACGTGTGATTTATCTTTCCCCGCAGGGGAAGCCGTTTAACCAGAAGATGGCAGAAGATTTTGCGAAAGAAGACGAACTGGTGCTTTTGTGCGGACATTACGAAGGAATCGATGAACGTGTGCTGGAGGAGATCGTAACGGATTATGTGTCAGCCGGCGATTATGTACTGACAGGCGGTGAACTTCCGGCAATGATGATCGTGGATGCGGTATCCCGCCTGATCCCGGGTGTTCTGCATAATGATGTATCTGCCGAATTTGAGAGTTTTCAGGACAATCTTCTGGAATATCCGCAGTATTCCAGACCGGAGATCTGGCACGACAGGCAGGTTCCACCAATCCTTTTATCCGGTCATCATGCCAATGTAGAGAAATGGCGCAGAGAGCAGTCGGTAATCCGTACTGCAAAATGGCGTCCGGATCTTCTGGAAGACGCAGAGCTTACCATGAAAGAAAGAGAACTTGCAGAAGAGATTATAGAAAATCGAGAAAAAGACTTGAAAAATGAAGAATAATGTGTTAATATGTAGCACGTTGTGATGAAAACAGAGATGGTCCTCTGATACGATAGAAAAGCGTATTAAGAACGTCAAAATATGAAGGAGGTTCACACATGAACGAAATTATTAAGAACATTGAAGCAGCTCAGTTAAAAGAAAATGCTCCGGAATTCCACGTAGGAGATACTGTAAAAGTTTATGGTAAGATCAAAGAAGGAAACCGTGAGAGAATTCAGGTATTCGAAGGTACTGTATTAAAGAGACAGGGCGGCGGAGCAAGAGAAACATTTACAGTAAGAAAGAGCTCTAACGGAATCGGCGTTGAGAAGACATGGCCGCTTCACTCACCAAACGTTGAAAAAGTAGAAGTTGTTCGTAAAGGTAAAGTAAGACGTGCAAAACTGAACTACTTAAGAGATCGTGTAGGTAAGAGAGCAAAAGTTAAAGAATTAGTAAAATAGTAAATGCTTAAAGAGGGACAAATACGACAGGTACTTGTCCCTTTTGCTAATATAGGATATGATAACAGATGAGACATAGAAAAAGAAAAGAACTCAGATTTGACAGAAAGCATAGAAAACATATCAATTTGAAATGGATTCCCGAAGTATTTGGATGGGTATTCCAAATTGTGCTCGTCTGCCTGTGCGCATTTGTGTTTGTGTGGTATTTCGGGCATCAGATCAGTAATATCGGAGAGTCCATGAACCCGGTGATTCGGAATGGGGATGTGGTTTTGGTAAACCGGATCGTATATGATGCCAGTACACCGAAGCGCGGAGACATTATCGTGTTCAAACCAAAGGGGAATGAGAACCTTCATTCCTATATTAAAAGGATTATCGGACTTCCGGGCGAAAGTGTTGAGATCAGGGATGGAGAGATTTATATCAACAACAGAAAGCTGAATGAAAAGTATGAGACTACTGCAATTGCAGATGCAGGTATTGCCAGTGAGAAGATTGTTCTCGGTGGAGATGAGTATTTTGTCCTTGGCGACAACCGGGAGAGCAGTGAAGACAGCCGAATGGCTGATATTGGAAATGTAAAGCGTTCCGAGATTGAAGGGAAAGTATGGTTTATCCTTTCCCCGAAAGACCGTTTCGGACTGCTTGGTAAATAGAAGGAGGAAACTGGATGAATTTTCAATGGTATCCGGGGCATATGACAAAAGCCAAAAGGATGATGCAGGAGAATATCAAGCTGATCGATCTTGTGATCGAACTGGTTGATGCAAGAGTTCCGATGAGCAGTCGGAATCCGGACATCGATGAACTTGGAAAGAATAAAGCAAGACTGATCCTGCTCAATAAGGCAGATCTTGCAGATGAGAAGCAGACAGAAGAGTGGATCGGCTATTTTCGTGGAAAAGGATATTCGGCAGTTAAGGTTAATTCCCGTAAAGGCGGTGGGATTAAGTCTATTCAGGGAGTGATCCAGGAAGCATGTAAAGAAAAGACAGAGCGCGACCGTAAGAGAGGAATTCTGAACCGTCCGGTCCGTGCGATGGTAGTCGGAATCCCGAACGTTGGAAAGTCTACTTTTATCAATGCACTTGCCGGAAAAGCCTGTGCAAAGACCGGTAACAAACCGGGTGTGACCAAAGGAAAGCAATGGATCCGTCTAAACAAGAACGTAGAGCTTCTCGATACACCGGGAATTCTCTGGCCGAAGTTTGAGGACCAGCAGGTGGGACTGCGCCTTGCATTTATCGGGTCGATCAAGGATGAGATCATGAATCTGGAAGAGCTTGCGGCGGAGCTGATCAGCTTTATGCAGGATGCTTATCCGGGTGTTCTTGCTGAGAAATATACGATCAACGAAAAGCAGAACAGCTACAGTGTATTGGAAGCAATTGCTGAGAGCCGCCATTGTCTGGTGCGTGGAAATGAATTAGATACCGCAAAAGCAGCTGGTATGCTGCTGGATGATTTCCGAAATGGAAGACTCGGAAGGATCACACTTGAATTTGTAAAGGAGTATACAAATGAATAAGGAAGACAACAAGGAAGAAGCTCCGGAGCAGGAGCAGAGCATATGGAGATCACTGGGAGGAACTCTTCTGTATCTTATGGTCATTGTTCTGCTGACATGGGTGATCGTCACCTTTGTTGGACAGCGTACAAAAGTAGACGGCCATTCAATGGAGCCGACACTTTCAGACGGAGATAACCTGATCGTGGATAAGCTCAGCTACCGCTTCCGCGATCCGGAAAGATATGATATTATTGTATTCCCTTACCAGCATGCAGAGAATACCTATTATATCAAACGTATCATTGGACTGCCCGGTGAGACTGTGCAGGTGATCGATGGATATATGTATATTAATGGCAAAAAACTGGATGAACATTATGGTGCAGAGGTGATGGAAGATCCGGGAATTGCAGCAGAGCCGATTAAACTGGGAGACGATGAATATTTTGTCCTGGGAGATAACCGGAATCACAGCTCGGACAGTCGTGTGGCAAGTGTAGGTGTACTTACCCGTGATATGCTGATCGGGCGTGCCTGGGTAAGAATTTATCCGTTCAACAAAATCGGAGTGATAAAGCATGAGTAAAGAAAGTATCAAAGAGATCGACAGCCGTTTAAAAATGGCAGAGGATGCCGAAAGGGAGCAGCTGATGAAGGTCTATGCGCCGGATGACAGAGCCGGCGTGCAAAAGCTTCTAGAAAAGTACAGAAAGCAGAAGGAAAAGCTGCTTTCCGAAAAAGAGCGCCTTGCGAAAATGCGTCAGTACGAAGAAAAATATGCTGACTATGCGTTTATCTGTGGAATTGACGAGGTGGGAAGGGGACCACTTGCGGGTCCGGTGGTTGCAGGAGCCGTGATCCTGCCCAAAGAGTGCGAGATCCTTTATATAAATGATTCCAAGAAGCTTTCCGCAGCAAAAAGAGATGAGCTTTATGATGAGATCATGGACAAAGCAGTTGCGGTAGGTCTCGGGATGGCTTCCCCTGCAAGGATTGACGAGATCAATATTCTGCAGGCAACTTACGAAGCCATGCGTCAGGCGATTGGCAATTTGAAAGTCAAGCCGGATCTGCTTTTAAATGATGCAGTTACCATTCCGGAGGTTGTGATTCCACAGGTTCCAATCATCAAGGGAGATGCGAAAAGCGTATCCATCGCTGCAGCAAGTATTGTGGCAAAGGTAACAAGAGATCGTCTGATGGAAGAGTATGATAAGGTACTTCCGGGATATGGATTCGCGTCCAACAAAGGTTATGGATCAGCAGAACATATCAAAGCGCTTCAGACGCTTGGACCGACACCGATCCACAGAAGAAGTTTTATCGGACACTTCGTATAAAAATCCGTCAGAACAGGTAGAAGATCAGATCCAAAAGGCGATTGGAGAATGAAAAAAACCGGCGAAGGACCGGTACAAAATATGAAAAAATAGCAGGTGAATTTCTGGAAAAGCAAGGATATCGGATACTGGAGTATAATTTCCGCTGCCGTTATGCGGAGATTGACATTGTTGCAAAAGACGGAGAATATCTGGTCTTTTGTGAGGTGAAATTTCGCAAAACAGGAGGGCTTTCGGCTGCTCTGGAGGCGGTATCTGTGCCCAAACAGATGCGCCTGTCCGGAGCGGCCGTTTATTATCTGATGAAGAACGGCTGCACAGAGATACCATGTCGCTTCGATGTAATAGGAATCGCGGGGAATAAGATTTCTTTGCGGAAAAATGCATTTGAGTACTGCGGAGATTTTGGAATTGTATGAGTTATGATACCGGAGAAAGGCAGATGGCTGCCTGCAGATATCACAATACGGGAGAGTACAGATGAAAATAGGATTAAAATATAAAAACGAGGAGCATATCTTTGACGAATGCATAAGTGCTGGCGTACCATTTCTCAAGTATCCGATCCTTGAAAAGGAAGGACTTGTAGAACATGGAATTTCGACCAGACTTGGAGGAGTGAGTGAAGGTTTCCTGGGAAGCATGAACCTGAGCTATACCAGAGGGGATGATCCCGCGCATGTGGACGAGAATTACAGAAGAATGGCAGCTGCAATCGGCGTGAAGCCGGAGCATATGGTCTGCACGCATCAGACCCATACGACGAACGTACGGATCGTGACAAAAGAAGATGCCGGCAAAGGTGTTACAAGAGAAAAAGATTACACAGATGTAGATGGACTGATCACAAATGTACCGGGGATCTGTCTGGTGACATTTTACGCGGACTGTGTACCGCTTCTGTTTCTGGATCCGGTGAAAAAGGTGGTAGCATCCAGCCATTCCGGCTGGAGAGGCACTGTGAACCGGATGGGACAGGTGACGGTTGAAAAGATGCAGAAAGAATTCAGTTGTGATCCAAATAATATCCTTGCCTGTGTGGGACCGTCCATCTGTCAGGAATGCTATGAAGTCAGTGAAGATGTGATCGATATGTTCCGCGCAAATTTCAGAGAGTCTGAATATGACCGTCTGTTCTATGCCAAGGAGAATGGAAAGTTCCAGCTGGATCTCTGGAAGGCAAATGAACTGGTTCTCACAGATGCAGGGATCAGACCGGAACATATGGCGGTTACTAATGTGTGTACCTGTTGCAACCCGGAGCTTTTATTTTCCCATCGCGCATCCAAAGGAAAGAGGGGGAATCTTGCAGCATTTATTGCACTGAAGGAGGGATAAAACATGCTTTTGACACAGACAGCCGCAGGAAGTGAGGTAGAGGCGACCGTGCAGGATACGGTGGATACAATCACCGGATTTAACAAATTCATTCAGGAGAAAGGTCCGGACCTGATTGCGTTTGGAATCCGGATTCTGATGGCGCTGCTCATATTCATCATCTGCCATAAGGTGATCAACTGGATCCGCAAGATTACGCGGGCATCCATGGAACGCACCAATTCGGATACCGGTGCAAGACAGTTTGTGGATTCTCTGTTGAAATACGGACTTCATATTCTGCTTTTTCTGGCAATTATCAATTCGCTCGGTGTAGAATCTGCATCGATTGCAGCAACGGTTGCATCGGCAGGCGTGGCAGTTGGTCTTGCCCTGCAGGGAAGTCTTTCCAACCTTGCCGGTGGGATGCTGATTTTATTTTTGAAGCCTTTTGTTGTCGGAGATTATATTATAGAAGACAGCCATGGCAATGAAGGAACGGTCAAAGAGATCCAGATCTTCTACACTAAGCTTGCCACCATTGACAACAAGACGATCGTTGTGCCGAATGGAACACTTGCCAATACAAGCCTTACCAATGTGACGGACAAAGATTACCGTCAGCTGGATCTGAAGGTGGATATTGCATATGAAGCGGATCTGCGCCTTGCCAAGAAACTGCTGCAGGGACTTGTAAAAAATGATCCGTCCGTCATCCAGAGTATGGAACATAATGTCTTTGTAAATGAGCTTGGGAGCAGTTCAGTGGTGCTTGGTGTCCGTGCCTGGGTAAAAAGTGAAGAGTATTGGCCGACAAGATGGCGGATGCTGGAAAATATCAAGTTGACACTGGATGAAAATCATATTGATATTCCATATCAGCAGATCACTGTCCATCAGGCACATATGGAGTCGGAAAAATAGAGCTTTGTATCTGAAAAAAGACAGATATAAAAAATGTATCTGGTAAAATACAAGCGGGGAAATTGACAAAATAATCACAAATAAGTATAATATGTTGTCAGGGTTAAAAGACAAAATACCCTATGTTTTGGAATGATGGAGTAGTTTCTGACATCATAAATCAGGAGAACGATAAGATGAGAGTCATAGCAGGGAAAGCCAGAAGAATACCACTTGTGACGGTAAAAGGAATGGAGACACGTCCGACAACCGACAGAACCAAAGAAACCTTATTCAATATGATCGCACACGGACTTTGCGACTGTACATTTCTGGATCTTTTTTCCGGAAGCGGGGCAATCGGGATTGAGTCGATCAGCCGAGGTGTAAAAAAAGCGGTTTTTGTGGAAAATAATCCGAATGCGATCCAGTGCATTATGGAGAATCTGAAAAAGACACAGCTTGCAGACCAGGCGGAAGTAATCCGGGAGGATGTATTTTCGGCACTTCGCAGGCTGGATGGAAGAGAAAAATTCGATTATGTGTTTATGGATCCACCGTACAACCATATGCTGGAAAAAGAGGTGCTTACTTATCTTGCAAAATCAGACTTGCTGGAAAAGGATGCACTGATCATCGTGGAAGCATCTTTGGCGACTGATTTTTCTTATTTGGAGGAACTTGGTTTTTCAATGATCAAACAAAAGAAATACAAAACCAATATGCATGTATTTATATCTGTGGAGGAGTAGACTCATGATAAGAGCGATTTATCCGGGAAGCTTTGACCCGGTAACTTTCGGACATCTGGATATTATTACCCGGAGCAGTAAAATTGTAGACGAACTTATAATCGGAGTATTGATGAATAAAGCAAAAACCCCGTTGTTTTCTGTAGAAGAACGTGTTAAAATGTTAAAGGAAGTGACAAAAGATCTCGACAACGTGAAAGTAGTGCCTTTCGACGGGCTGCTTGTAGAATTTGCAAGACAGCAAAAGGCACGTCTTGTGATTCGCGGATTGCGTGCGATCACAGATTTTGAATATGAGATCCAGATGTCACAGACGAATCATAAGCTTGAGCCGGAAGTAGAAACCATGTTCCTTACAACCAATCTCAAGTATTCTTACCTTAGCTCTACAATCGTAAGAGAAGTCGCAGCTTTCGGAGGGGATATTTCCCAGTTCGTGCCGGAGACTGTCGCCAAAAGTATAAAAGAAAAGATGTCACAGTAGGTCTGTGACAAGAAGGAGAGTGCAAAATTATGAGCAGCCGTATTGAGCAGATTATTGAAGAAATTGAAGAGTACATTGACAGCTGTAAGTTTCAGCCATTATCAACTACAAAGATTATCGTGAATAAAGACCAGATCGATGAACTTCTCCGTGAACTTCGTATGAAGACACCTGATGAGATCAAGCGTTATCAGAAGATCATTGCGAACAAGGATGCGATCCTTGCGGATGCACAACAGAAAGCAGAAAGCATGATTGAAGAAGCACATGCACAGACAAGCGAACTGGTAAGCGAGCATGAGATCATGCAGCAGGCATACGCACAGGCAAACGAGATCGTTATGGCAGCAACAGACCAGGCACAGCAGATTCTGGATAATGCAACCAATGATGCCAACGATATCCGTATCGGGGCAGTGCAGTATACAGATGATCTTCTTGCCAATGCTGAAAGCATCATCGGTCATACACTGAACAGTTACACAAGCAAGTATGACAGTCTGGTAACATCTCTTCAGGAATGTTATGATGTTGTCCGTAACAACCGTGCAGAACTGGAAGTTCCGGATAAGTCCTCACGCGGGCTGGAAGCAGAATTCGGCGGAGAAGCCGGACAGATGGACCAGGGACAGAGGGAATAAGTTCTTTATCCGAACAATTTCATATAGCAAAAAGCGAACAGGCTGGTTACCATTGCGGTAATCAGCTTTTCTGCTATATAGCGAGGAAAAGACCAGTTCTGGGATCGGATCATGCATTTTGTCTGGAAAAGCGCGCAGACTCCTCCAAAAGAACAGTGCGCCATGATGAGAAGAAACCGCAGTTCAGAAGTAAGGTCCAGCTGACAGAGCATGCGGATTCCCCCGGTCAGTTCCACTCCGGGAAGAAGCAACAATTTCCAGAAGAAATTCTGAAAGGAAAGTTTTGCCATAAAAGAAATGAGCACTGAAAAAACGATCATATATCCGCCGATTTTCGTGATGGAATCACATGCTGACAGAATACTTTCGTCAAGAGCCTTGGAAAAAGGAAGAAATTGTCTGGGATCAGTCTGTTCGCCTACGACCGCAAAAGGATTCCGCGGCAGATACCATCTGCGGAACAAAAAAGAGCAGCACAGTGCGGCAAGGATAGGAAAAAGCAGACAGATCTGCGCCATTTCAGGCTGCTTGAGGCTCTGTACTGCCACATACCCGGTCAGAAACGCAGGACTGACATTGTTACAGAAGGAAAGCAGATATTCTCCTTCGGCAGAAGAAATTTCCCCTTTATCAGTCAGGTCAGAGCAGGATTTTGCCCCTACTGGAAAGCCACAGAGAAATCCACAGACCACCGAAAAAGAAGCATTTTCAGAAATGCCAAGAAAAGGCTTCAGAATCGGAGAAAGGGTATGGTTGATCATGGAAATGCTCTCTGTGCGGATCATAAGACCGGTTATAAGAAGAAAAGGAAAGAGCACCGGAAGCACCTGCCTATACCAGAGCAGCAGTCCGTTTGCGGCACCTGTGGCAACAGTTTCCGGGGAAAAAAGCATCAGAAGGAAAAGTCCGATCAGAAAAAACACAGACAGTTTTTTTGTTTTCATCGTGTATACCTGCCGTATTCTTTTGCAATAGTTTATGAAAAAACGCAGACAGATATACCGGGGCACATGTGCATAGAAGAGATTCAGTGTGAATAGAATAAAAGAAAAATGGAGAAATCTTGAAAAAAAGACTGGAACGCAGATCGCTTCTGCTCCTTTTTTTATTGCTGATTTTTTGCGTGGCAGCAAGCATACAGATCAACGAGAAAGCTAAAAAAAACCGATTGAACCTAAAAACAGGAAGCACAGAAGAATTCAGAAAGCTTGGGATGGAGGAGGCGTTTTTCCAGGTTCTTGCGAAGACAGATCATGAAAAAAGAGGAAGACTTTATGCCATTTATTTTCTGGAAAACAGCCTGTTTCCACAGGATAACGAAAAAGAGCTGTTTGAAAAATGGTCGGAAAAAGAAGAGTGGAAATCTTTTGAAAAGATCTGTACAGCTCTTTGGAATGATATCCGCTATTTTCCTGTTCCGGAATCACCGAAACATCCACAGTATCAGGTATCTTTTGTGGACAGCTGGATGGGAGAGCGCACCTACGGAGGAAAAAGGGGACATGAAGGCTGTGATCTGATGGCATCGAAAGATATCCCCGGTCTCTATCCGGTTGTGAGTATGACAGATGGGGTAGTATCGGCAAGAGGCTGGCTGGAAAAGGGAGGATACAGGATCGGGATTACCGCACCGTCCGGTGCATATTTCTATTATGCACATCTGGACTCTTATGGAAGTTATCAGGAGGGGGACGAGGTGAAGGCAGGGGATATCATTGGATTTATGGGAAATACCGGATATGGTCCGGAGGGGACGAAAGGGATGTTTGCCACGCATCTGCATCTGGGGATTTATCTCTATCCGGACGGCGAAGAAACCAGCTACAATCCCTATTGGATTTTAAGACTTGCCGGGGAGAAAAAACTTTCCTGTTCTTTCTAACTATGCTATACTTAAATGATATGGAGGACGAAAGAATGATAAATTTACCAAATGAATTTGAAGAGAAGATGAAGGCACTCCTCGGAGATGAATTTGAGGATTATATAAAATGTTATGACGAGCCGAGATATTACGGACTTCGTGTGAATACGGAGAAGATTTCTGTGGAGGATTTTGTGAAGATCTGTCCGTTTGAGATCACACCGATCCCGTGGATCGACAACGGTTTTTACTATGACGGAGAAAAGATATCTCCTGCGAAGCATCCGTATTATTTTGCAGGACTTTACTACCTGCAGGAGCCGAGTGCAATGACACCGGCGAACCGTCTTCCGGTAGAACCGGGGGACCGGGTACTGGATGTCTGTGCCGCACCCGGTGGAAAGGCAACCGAGCTTGGAGCGAAGCTTCAGAACGAAGGTGTTCTGGTCGCAAATGATATCAGCAGTTCCAGAGCAAGAGGACTCTTAAAGAATCTGGAAGTTTTCGGGATCGGCAATATGCTGGTCATGAGTGAAGAACCTGGACGACTGGAACGCTATTTCAGCGGTTATTTTGACAAGATCCTGATCGATGCGCCGTGTTCCGGGGAAGGGATGTTCCGTAAGGATAAGAAGATGGTACGCGCCTGGGAAGAACATGGACCGGAATTTTTCTCGAAGCTGCAGAGAAGCATTATCACCCAGGCGGCAAGAATGTTAAAGCCGGGTGGCATGATGCTGTATTCAACCTGTACGTTTGATCCACTGGAGAATGAGGGGACGATCGAATATCTGCTCGGTGAATATCCGGAATTCGAGATTCAGGAAATCGCAGGATATGAAGGATTTGCACCGGGCAGACCGGAAGTAACCAAGTCAAAGGATCCGGATTTTGCTAAGACTGTCCGTATTTTTCCACATCATATGAAAGGGGAGGGACATTACCTCGCACTGCTGAAAAAGAGTGAGGATGCAATCTGCCCGTCTTCCCCGGTCGCAGAGCAGAAAGCGAAGAAAATCCCGGCAGAGCTGGAGGAATTCTTCCGTGATGTAAAGTGGGATCTGAAGCCGTGGAGACTGGATATCCATGGAGAGCGCGTGTACTATATGCCGGAGAATCTTCCGGAACTGAAAGGCGCAAGATTTTTAAGAAGCGGACTTCTCCTTGGTGAACTGAAGAAAAAGCGTTTTGAACCGAGCCAGGCACTGGCGATGAACCTGAAAATGGAAGAGTACGTGCATACTTTGAATCTGTCTTCTGATGATGACCGACTGATGCGTTATCTGAAAGGTGAGACAATCGATGTGGAGGATCTGATTCCGGCTAAGGCAAAAGGCTGGCATCTGATCTGTACAGACGGTTTCCCGCTTGGATGGGGAAAAGTCACGAACGGAACTTTGAAGAACAAATATCTGCCTGGATGGAGGAATCAGTCTGCATGATGCGCATAGACAAATATCTTGCCGAGATGGGGCAGGGAACCAGAAGTGAAATCAAAAAACTGATCCGCAGCGGACGTGTTATGGTTGATGGAGAGACGGTGAAAAAACCGGAACTTAAAATCGATGAGACCACACAGAAAGTAAGTCTTGAAGGAAAACAGATTGGATACGCTAAAAAAGAGTATTATATGCTCCATAAACCGGCAGGTGTTATTTCCGCAACAAAAGATGACCGGGACAAGACAGTTCTGGATCTGATCACAGATAAAAAAAGAAATGATCTGTTCCCGGTAGGACGTCTGGATAAGGACACGGAAGGACTTCTTCTGATCACCAATGACGGAGAACTGGCACACCGCCTGCTTTCCCCCAAAAAGCATGTGGATAAGGTGTATTATGCGAAAGTACAGGGAAAGGTAGATGAATCTGATGTGAAAGCATTTGCAGATGGAGTGGATATCGGAGACGATACGCCGGCTAAAAGCGCAGATCTTCGAATCCTGAAAAGTGGGGAAGAGTCGGAAATTGAGCTTACGATCACGGAAGGACGTTTCCATCAGGTGAAGCGGATGTTTCACGCAGTCGGCAAAGAGGTAGTCTATCTGAAGCGGCTTTCTATGGGAAGCCTTGTACTGGATAAGACACTTGCAAAAGGAGAATACCGGTCACTGACCGAAGAGGAGATAAAAAAATTATGTTAGAGCATACTAAAGCTGTCATTTTTGATCTGGATGGGACTCTGGTAGATTCCATGTGGGTGTGGACAGCGATAGATGAAGATTATATCAGAAAATATCATCTGAATCCGCCGGAAGATTTTCATGAGGTAATGGAAGGGATGAGTTATACCGAGACAGCGCAGTACTTTTTGAAGATTTTTCCGGAGCTTCCGCATACTGTGGAGGAGATCAAAAAAGAATGGTATGATATGTCTGTGGATAAATATACAAAAGAGGTCACACTAAAGCCAGGGGTAAAGGAATTTCTGGAGATGCTGAAAGAGAAAGGGATCCGGACAGGAATCGCAACCAGCAATGACCGGAAACTGGTGGAAGAATTTTTAAAGGCAAGGCAGATCACCCATCTTTTCGATACGATCTGTACAAGCTGCGAAGTGAATAAAGGGAAACCGGCACCGGATGTTTATCTGAAGGCGGCTGGGCAGCTGGGTGCAGAACCTTCTGCCTGCCTGGTATTTGAAGATGTTCCGATGGGAATCCTCGCCGGGAAAAATGCAGGAATGCGTGTGTGCGCGGTGGACGACTGGTTTTCACGCCCACAGGATGCGAAAAAGCGGGAACTTGCCGACTATTTTATTCACAGCTATGAAGACATTACCAATCAGACATACGAGGTATTATAATGAATCATGGATTTTTACCGATCAGCAGGAAAGAGATGGAAGAGAGGGGGTGGAATCAGGTAGACTTTGTCTATGTAAGCGGAGATGCCTATGTAGACCACCCGTCTTTTGGACATGCGATCATCACCCGCCTTTTAGAGGCACATGGCTTCCGCGTGGGGATCATTGCACAGCCTGACTGGAAGGATAAAGAAAGTATTACAGAATTTGGAGAGCCGCGGCTTGGATTTATGGTGTCGGCGGGAAATATGGATTCCATGGTCAACCATTATTCTGTATCAAAGAAAAGACGGCAGCAGGATTCTTATACACCGGGCGGAGTGATGGGAAAGAGACCGGATTATGCAGCAGTTGTGTACGGCAATCTGATCCGTCAGACATATAAGAATACACCAATCATTCTGGGTGGTATCGAGGCGAGTCTTAGAAGACTTGCACATTATGATTACTGGTCCAACCAGCTTAAGCGTTCCATTCTTCTGGATTCGGGTGCAGACCTGGTTTCTTATGGAATGGGCGAACGCTCGATCATTGAGATTGCAGAGGCACTGGATGCCGGACTGGATATCAAGGACATTACCTATATCGATGGAACGGTCTGCAAGGTCAAGAATCTGGACAGTGTGTATGATGCAGAGATTCTGGAACCGTATGAAGAGATGAAAAAAGATAAGCTTCTGTACGCCAAAAGCTTTTACAGACAGTACTGCAACACAGATCCATTTTCCGGAAAGCGGCTGGTTGAGCCCTATTCGGATCATCTGTATGTGGTACAGAACCCTCCGGCAAAACCGCTGACTCAGCAGGAGATGGATGATGTCTACGCACTTCCTTACATGCGGACCTATCATCCATCTTATGAGGCGGCAGGTGGAGTTCCGGCGATCCGGGAAATTAAATTCAGTCTGATCAGCAACAGGGGATGTTTTGGAGGCTGCAGTTTTTGTGCACTGACATTCCATCAGGGAAGGATCATTCAGACACGAAGTAAGGAATCACTGATCGCTGAAGCGAAGACATTTCCGGAGGATCCGGAATTCAAAGGATATATTCATGATGTGGGCGGACCGACCGCAAACTTCCGTGCACCGGCATGTAAGAAACAGTTAAAATACGGGGCATGTACGAACAAACAGTGTCTTTTTCCAAAGCCGTGTAAAAATATGATCGCAGATCATAAAGAGTACTTAAGCATTCTCCGGGATCTAAGAAAGATACCGGGAGTCAAAAAAGTATTCATCCGTTCTGGTATCCGTTTTGACTATCTGCTAGCGGATCCGGATGACACGTTTTTCAGAGAACTGTGTCAGTATCATGTCAGCGGTCAGCTGAAAGTTGCACCGGAGCATGTAGCAGATCCGGTTCTTCAGATGATGGGCAAGCCGGAAAATGCAGTTTATGAACGTTTTACCCACAAATACGAAGAGATCAATAAAAGGCTAGGACTTAAACAGTACCTAGTTCCGTATCTGATGTCGTCCCATCCGGGTTCTACTATGAAAGAAGCGGTAAAGCTTGCCGAATACCTGCGGGATCTTGGTTATATGCCGGAGCAGGTACAGGATTTCTACCCGACACCGTCTACGATTTCCACTTGTATGTACTATACCGGTGTAGATCCGCGGACGATGAAGCCGGTGTATGTGCCGAAGAACCCGCATGAAAAAGCGATGCAGAGAGCACTGATCCAGTACCGAAATCCGAAGAATTATGATCTGGTCATGGAGGCACTGCGAATCGCAGACCGTATGGATCTGGTAGGATTCGATGAGAAATGTCTGATCCGTCCGAGAAAGCTGCATTCGGAAAAAACGCAGGAGAAGAATGGATACAGCGGAAGAAACCACGGAGGAACTCATGGCGGCACGGATCGAAAGAGCAAAAATCCGAATGGAAATAACAAAAATCCAGGAAAGACAAACGGAAATTATAAAAATTCAAATGCAGGGCATAAGAATACAAAGCCTGCATTTACAGGAAATGGCAGAGGTGAGTCCTCATCAAGACCGCAGAAAAAGAAATCCATCCGTAATGTACACAAACGGAAGTAGTCACAGGAGAAAGGAGAACCGCTTATGAAGATTGCGATTGTTACCGGGGCATCCTCCGGCATGGGAAAAGAATTTGTCAGACAGATTGAACGTTTTTACAGGGAACTGGATGAAATCTGGGTGATCGCCCGCAGTGAAAAGAAGCTGGAAGAGATCAAGAAAAGCCACAAGACCTATATCCGGATCTTTGCAGGGGACATGGAAGAGGATCTGGTATACAAGCAGGTGAAAAACCGGCTGGAGAATCAGAATCCTGATATCCGTATGCTGGTCAATGCAGCAGGATTCGGAAAGACCGGGACAGTAGAGGAGATTGCAAAGGAAGACAAGAAACTTCAGCTCCGCATGATCGACCTGAACTGCCGGGGACTGACCGAGATGACCTGTACCTGTCTGCCCTGGATGCATAAAGGAACCAGGATCATCAACCTGGCAAGCGCAGCAGCTTTTTGCCCGCAGGCAAAATTCGCAGTTTATGCAGCGACAAAGTCGTATGTACTGAGCTTTTCAAGAAGCCTTGCAGCTGAACTTAAGGAAAAAGGAATCTTCGTCACAGCGGTCTGCCCGGGACCTGTGGACACCCCGTTTTTTGAAGTATCAGGGAAGTTGCCCGGTGGCATGAAAGAGGCTGTGATGGCAGATCCGGTACAGGTTGTAAAGCAGGCGCTCATTGATGCCAAATACAAAAAAGAGATTTCTGTATATGGCACGGCAATGAAAGGGGCAGAAGCTGCAACCAAAGTGCTTCCGCATGGAATGATCTTAAAAGCCATGTCAATGATGGAGAAAATAACGAAGGAGTAAGCGAAAGACAAGATGAAGATACAAAAAGGAGATGCAGGTTATCTGCGCAGAAGAAAACGATTATTGATACTGGAAGCTGTTGTCTCTTTTGGACTGGTTGCCGCACTGATAATCGCCGGTTATGTAACAACAAAGACAAAGCTCAATCTGCTCACTGTAGTAGCGGTACTCGGATGTCTTCCGGCAAGCCGGATCCTGGTCAATCTGATCATGGTCATGCCGCATGATTCCATCGATGAGGCAACTGAGCTTGAAATCTCGGCTGTCACCGAAGAACTTACCGTTGCATACGATCTTGTGATCACCAGTGAGAAAAAGGCAATGCCGGTAGCAGCTGTTGCAATTTACAACAATACGATCTGTGGCTATGTGCCGGTGAAAAAAGTGGATGTGGACTATGCTGCAAAGCATATTAAATCCATTATGAAGCAGAACCAGTTCGACAAGGTGGTGGTCAAGCTTTTCCATGATTACAAAGCATTTCTGACCCGCGCCGAGGGAATGAACAACATTGCTTCTGTAGAACAGCAGGATACAAGAAAACACGAAGAGATGATCAAAGGACTCCTTCTGGACATTTCACTGTAAAAGGCAGGAGGAATTAAAAGCATGCAGAAAATAACCGTTTCGTCAAATGAAGCAGGACAGCGTCTGGACAAGCTTCTTGGAAAATATTTAAGTAATGCGCCGATGAGCTTTGTTTACAAGATGCTGCGGAAAAAGAACATCAAGTTAAACGGGAAAAAAGCGCAGGGAAATGAAAAACTGACAAAAGGAGACCTGGTTGAAGTATTTCTCTCAGATGATACCTGGCAGAAATTCGCAGGGGCACCGGGAGCAGAAAAGCAGCTTCCGGCAGATCTTGCACGGGCAATGAAAAGCAGCATCCGGCTGTCGGTAATCTATGAGGATCCGGATATTCTGATCCTGAACAAACCATCAGGCATGCTTTCCCAGAAAGCAGCACCGTCTGACCTTTCCCTGAATGAATATATGATCGCTTATCTGCTGAAAAAAGGCGATCTGAAACTAGCTGAGCTCGCTACTTTCCGCCCATCTGTCTGTAACCGTCTGGACCGGAATACCAGTGGTCTTGTAACCGCAGGGAAAAGCCTTGCGGGATTACAGCAGCTCAGCGAGATTTTAAGAGACAGGACCGTGAAAAAATATTATCTCACGATCGTGGATGGGGTGATAAAAGACCGTCAGAAGATCGAAGGATATCTTCTGAAAAATGAGATGACCAATCAGGTGAAAATTCTGAAAGAAGCAAAAGGCGAGGCAAAGCCGATAGCCACAGAGTATATTCCGCTTACGGATAATGGTCAGCAGACGATTCTGAAGGTGCATCTGATTACGGGACGGACCCATCAGATCCGTGCACATCTGTCTTCGACCGGTCATCCGATCATCGGGGATAGCAAGTATGGTAATCCAAAGGTCAATTCTATTTTCAGGAAAAAATATGCGTTAAAATATCAACTTTTACATGCATGGAAAATGCAGTTCCCGAAAAGAGAGGATGCGCTTGCAAAGGTATCGGAAAAGGAGCTTACCGCGCCTCTTCCAGAAGGATTTACAACCATCATAAAAGGAGAAGGATTAGAATGGGAACCTGGAATTCAAGAGGGCTAAGAGGTTCAACCCTGGAGGATTTTATTAACCGGACGAATGAACGCTATCAGCAGCAGGGACTGGCGCTCATTCAGAAAATCCCGACACCGATCACTCCGGTACGAATGGACAAAGATCACCGCCAGATCACGCTGGCCTATTTTGACCAGCGCAGTACGGTCGATTATATTGGAGCAGTACAGGGAATTCCCGTATGTTTTGACGCAAAAGAGTGCAGTATGGATACCTTTCCACTACACAATATCCATGAACACCAGATGAACTTTATGCGGGATTTTGAAAAACAGGATGGAATTTCCTTTTTTCTTATCTATTACAGTACAAAAAACCTGCTTTATTACATGCGTTTTGAAGAAATAGAAGTGTTTTGGAAGCGGATGAAGCAGGGCGGACGGAAAAGTGTACGCTTTGAAGAACTGGATGAGGAATATTTTATGCAGCTAAGGAAGGGCGTATTCGTTCCGTATCTGGAGATGCTCCAGAAGGATCTGGATCACCGGGAAGAAAGATAAGAAGCATGGAAAAGAGATTAGCAGGATAGAACTTCTGAGTGTGCAGGCTTGACAAGCCGCGTCAAAGTTCGTATAATACAACAAGGTCACGTTTTAACATGGTAACATACTAAAGTGACAAATAAACAAAAAAGAGGAGTTACAATCTATGGAGCAGTTATTACATACACCCGAAGGGGTCCGAGACATTTATCACGAAGAATGCGCCAAAAAGCTGGCACTTCAGAACCGACTTCATAAGACTCTGCATTTGTACGGATATCATGATATCCAGACTCCTATGTATGAATATTTTGATGTATTCAGAAAAGAGATCGGAACCATTCCTTCAAGGGAATTATATAAATTTTTTGACAGAGACGGCAACACACTGGTGTTAAGACCGGATATCACTCCGCAGATCGCACGTGCGACGGCAACTTTATTTAAGGATGATGAGCTCCCGGCAAGGCTTTGCTATGTGGGGAATACATTTATCAATCATTCCAGTTATCAGGGACGATTAAAGGAAAGTACCCAGATGGGCGCGGAGATGATCGGACTGGATGCGGCGGATGCTGATGCGGAGATGCTGGCACTTGTCATTGACTGTCTGAAGAATGCCGGACTGGAAGAATTTCAGATCAGTATAGGAAATGTAGACTTTTTCCAGAGTCTGATCGAGGAATCCGAGATTGATGATGAGACAGAAGAACGTCTACGTGAGTTGATTAACAACCGGAACTTTTTCGGTGCAGACGAACTTTTAGAAGAGGCTGATGCAAAACCGGTGTCAAGAAAAGCATTTTCGGCACTCTCCGAGATGGTCGGTGGTGTGGAGATCCTGGAGGAGGCGAAAAAGGTAGCGCCAAGCAAAAAAGCGATGAAAGCAATCCGGCGTCTCGAAAAAATCTACGCGATCTTATCTGTCTACAAAATGGAACAGTACATTACGTTTGATCTGAGCATGAGCGGAATTTACGGATATTATACCGGTATTATCTTCCGGGGATACACTTTTGGGACCGGGGATGCCATTGTAAAAGGCGGACGTTATGACCACCTGGTTGAAAAGTTTGGAAAAGCAGAGCCTGCGATCGGTTTTGCGATCGTAGTAGATGAACTGATGAGCGCACTTTCCCGCCAGAAGATCCAGATCTCAAGTGGCGAGAAGAGTTCCCTGATCTTATATGATAAAGAACGGTTGAAGGATGCAATCCAGCTTGCCATGGAATTCAGAGGGAAGGACAAGAATACCCAGATTCTTCAGAAAGCATCGGATAAGTCGCTGGAATTCTATGTGGATTATGGAAAACGCAGTCTTGCAGGAAGCATGCTGTATCTTCGCAGCAAAGGAGATGTGCAGATGGTGAACCTGATGACCGGCGAAGAGAAAATTGTAGGGTAGGGGTGAGACGATGAAAGACACAAGATATTTGACATTTGCGCTCTGTAAGGGGCGGCTCGCAAAACAGACACTGGAGCTTCTGGAAGAACTGGGGATCACCTGTGAGGAAATGAAAGATAAAGATTCCAGAAAGCTGATTTTTGTGAATGAAGAATTAAAACTCAAATTTTTCTTATCGAAGGGACCGGATGTACCGACCTATGTAGAATATGGTGCGGCGGACATCGGCGTGGTCGGAAAAGACACGATTCTGGAAGCGGGAAAGAAGGTACATGAGGTACTGGATCTTGGTTTTGGTAAATGCAGGATGTGCGTATGCGGACCGGCAGATGCGAAAAAATATCTGGAAAATCACGAACTGATCCGTGTGGCAACAAAATATCCGAATATTGCAAAGGATTATTTTTATAATACCAGACACCAGACGGTAGAGATTATCAAATTGAACGGTTCGATTGAACTTGCACCGATCGTTGGTCTTTCAGAGGTGATCGTGGATATCGTGGAAACCGGATCCACCCTGAAGGAGAACGGACTTGTAGTTCTCGATGAGGTTTGCCCGTTGTCAGCGCGTATGATCGTAAACCCGGTCAGCATGCGTCTGGAAAATGAAAGGATCAAGGAACTTCTTTATAAACTCAGAAGTATATTAAAAAGGGAGGCTTAATGCACATGAGAATACAAAAGCTGAACAGCGATACAAAGAAAAATCTGCTGGAAGATCTGCTGAAAAGAAGTCCGAACAATTATGGACAGTATGAGGCAAGCGTAAAAGAAATTTTAGATAAAGTAAAAGAAGAAAAAGATGCGGCAGTTTTTGCATACACTGCCAAATTTGATGGGGCAGAGCTTACTGCAGATACGATTGAAGTCACAGATGCAGAAATTGAAGAAGCATATGCGCAGGTTGATGATACACTTCTTACAGTCATCCGCAAAGCAAAAGACAATATCGAAAGTTATCATGCAAAACAGCGTCAGAACAGCTGGTTTGACAGTAAACCGGACGGAACCATTCTTGGGCAGAAGATCACTCCGCTTCACAGAGTCGGCGTGTATGTGCCGGGAGGAAAGGCAGTTTATCCGTCTTCGGTACTGATGAATGTGATGCCGGCAAAGGTTGCCGGTGTGGATGAGATCATCATGGTAACGCCTCCTGGAAAAAATGGAAAAGTAAGTCCGAATACACTGGTTGCAGCCAAAGAAGCCGGTGTGGATAAGATCTATAAGGTCGGTGGTGCACAGGCAATTGCAGCCCTTGCTTACGGAACAGAGAGCATCCCGAAGGTTGACAAGATCGTAGGACCTGGAAATATCTATGTAGCACTTGCAAAGAAAGCCGTTTACGGTCATGTCAGCATTGATTCTATTGCAGGACCAAGTGAAATCCTGGTTGTGGCAGATGAGACAGCCAATCCGAGATATGTTGTGGCAGACCTGCTTTCCCAGGCAGAGCATGATGAGCTCGCTTCTGCAATTCTTGTTACGACAAGTGAAAAGCTGGCACATGAGGTATCCGATCAGGTAGATGGCTTCTTAAAAGAACTTTCAAGAGCAGAGATCATTTCCAAATCTCTGGATAATTACGGATATATCCTGCTTGCAGATACTATGGAAGATGTGATCGACGTGGCAAATGAGATCGCATCCGAGCATCTGGAGATCCAGACAAAGAATCCGTTTGAAGTGATGACAAAAATCCGCAATGCAGGTGCCATCTTTATCGGAGAATATGCAAGCGAGCCGCTGGGCGATTATTTCGCCGGACCAAACCATATCCTTCCAACAAACGGAACCGCTAAATTCTTCTCACCACTTTCTGTAGACGATTTCATCAAGAAATCCAGCATCATCTCTTATTCAAGAGAAGCACTGCAGAAGGTACATAAGGATATCGAAAGCTTTGCAAAAGCGGAACAGCTGACCGCACATGCCAATTCGATCCATGTACGTTTTGAAGATCCTGCTTGCAGATACTATGGAAGATGTGATCGACGTGGCAAATGAGATCGCATCCGAGCATCTGGAGATCCAGACAAAGAATCCGTTTGAAGTGATGACAAAAATCCGCAATGCAGGTGCCATCTTTATCGGAGAATATGCAAGCGAGCCGCTGGGCGATTATTTCGCCGGACCAAACCATATCCTTCCAACAAACGGAACCGCTAAATTCTTCTCACCACTTTCTGTAGACGATTTCATCAAGAAATCCAGCATCATCTCTTATTCAAGAGAAGCACTGCAGAAGGTACATAAGGATATCGAAAGCTTTGCAAAAGCGGAACAGCTGACCGCACATGCCAATTCGATCCATGTACGTTTTGAAGAGGAGGACTAAAAGATGGAGAGCAGAGTTGCATCCTGCAGTCGTGTGACAAAAGAGACACAGATCGAGATGACACTGAATCTGGACGGAACGGGAAAGACTGACATTTCTACCGGCATCGGTTTCTTTGACCATATGCTTTCCGGTTTTGCAAGACATGGACTTTTTGATCTGACTGTCAAAGTTACTGGAGATCTGGAGGTAGACAGCCACCACACGATCGAGGATACCGGAATCGTGCTGGGACAGACCATTGCAAAAGCACTGGGAGATAAAAAAGGAATCAAGCGGTATGGATATTTTATGCTTCCGATGGATGAGGTACTGGTGCTTTCGGCAATCGATCTTTCCGGAAGACCATATCTGAATTTTGACGCCACATTTACCTGTGATAAATTAGGAGAACTGGACACGGAGATGGTAAAAGAATTTTTCTATGCTGTTTCCTACAGCGGTGCAATGAACCTGCACCTGAAAGTCCTGGATGGCGGCAACAACCATCATATGGCAGAGGCGTTATTTAAAGCATTTGGAAAAGCGCTTGATATGGCTGTATCCGAAGAACCACGGATGAAAGAAGTGTGGTCTACAAAAGGCAGTCTGTAAAAAGATAAAAGGAGTTTCTCGTATGAGTTATAAAAGATTGATTCCCTGCATTTTTATCCTTGGAGGGAAGGCGGTAAAATGGTTTGATGACCCGACAGTTATATCTGAAGATGTGATCGCACTGGCAAAAGAGTACAGCGATAACGAGGCGGATGAACTTCTGGTATTTGACCTGTCAAGCACGGATCAGGATCATGATGAGTCCATTGAACTGATGAAAAAGATCAACCGCGTGATCCGGATCCCGATGGTTGCCGGAGGAAATGTAAAGCGTCAGGAGGATGTGAAGAAAATCCTCTACACCGGTGCAAAGCGTGCCATGCTGAATTTTTCAAAGCCGGATTCACAGAAACTGATCGAAGCGGTGGCAAAGCGGTTTGGAAAAGAGAAGATCGCGGTGTCACTGAATGACTTTGATGCATTATTTAAACAGCAGCATCTGATCCAGACTTACAGTAGCCAGATTGTATTTATGCACCGTCTGGATCTGAATTCCGTTGTAAATATTACAGATATTCCGTGTGTGGTTGTGACCGATACACTGGAAAAGGAAGAGCTTTTTAAGATCCTGGAATGCCCGGGTGTGAAAGGACTTTCTGGAATGTATGTAAGTCAGAGAAAAATCAATTGTGCTGATTTCAAAGAAGAGTGCAGCCAGAAAGGAATTCGTATGACATCCTTTGAGAGTCTGATGGATTTTTCCGAATTTAAATTAAATTCCGATGGATTACTTCCGGTTGTCACACAGCATTATAAGACGTCCGAAGTGCTGATGGTGGCATACATGAATCAGGAGGCATTTGAAAAAACAGTGAAAACCGGACGGATGACCTATTTCAGCCGGAGCAGACAGAGTCTCTGGACAAAAGGCGAGACATCCGGACATTTTCAGTATGTCAAATCCCTGACCATCGACTGTGACAAAGATACCCTGCTTGCAAAAGTCGATCAGGTAGGAGCGGCATGTCATACCGGCAATCCGACCTGCTTCTTTCAGCCAATCGTAGGGGATCAGTATGAAGAAATCAATACGCAGCAGGTATTCGAGAGCGTGTATCATACGATCATGGATCGCAAAGAGCATCCAAAGGAAGGATCTTACACGAACTATCTGTTTGAAAAAGGTATTGATAAAATTCTGAAGAAGGTTGGAGAAGAGGCTGCCGAGATCATCATTGCAGCGAAGAATCCGAACCCGGAAGAACTCAAATATGAGATGTGCGACTTCCTGTATCATATGATGGTGTTGATGGCAGAACGTGGGATCACCTGGGATGACATCATGGAAGAGATGGCAAAACGGTAAAAATAGCATATTTGAAAAAAAGAGGGACATATACTGAGGTAGAGGTATATGTCCTTTTTGTTTGTCTGAAATTGGGAAAGAACTTTCTGGTAAATGAAAAGAACTACCTGCCAAAGATGCGCACTCACGCAAAGAAGAATGTTGCAAGTAACTGCGTTCGGTGTAGAATGCACCGAGGCACATTCATTTTAATTGGATGCTTTAGCAGAAGGGAGAGATTGGAATGAACGAATCACAGGAACGCCGCGAGGAGTTGCTTAGGATGTCACGTCAAAAATGGAGAAAGGGCAGCATCCCGGCGGTGCATCCAAGGTATCAACATGTATACAGGGGATTATATGGAGAACATTCTTCAGAAGGAAATAGCGGAAGCAGCTTCTTTGCGCGGATGTTTATCAGTTTTCTTATCTTTGGGATGTTTGTGGCGGCAGATTATACAGGGGAGAAGATCTGGAAATATACGCCCTCGCAGATCGTGTCACAGATTGAGTACCAACCGGATATTATGACTGGGGTCTGGTAAGAGAAGATAGGAAAGCAGTTCTATGGCGGAGACGGACTTGTAGAAAAAGGTGTAGAAAATACAATCCGCAATATCGGAGAGTTTGCAAAGAAGGGAATGCGTGAAACGGATAAGACGATCATCCAGATCATAACAAGGTAACATATTGACAAAGTAATATGAACAGGAACCATAAATGTAGAAATTGTGTATTTTTACTAAAAAAATACCACATATGGTTGAATTTGTGATATAATTAAAAAAAATCAAATAAAAGATGAATGGAACACATAAATTTAATGTTTCATACATTTTATTAATGCAATTGTTAATGCGAAGAAGAATTTTTCGAAAACTTCAAAAATTAACATACAACTTATAGTCTATTTACGAGAGGAGGATCAATTATTGAAGTTTAGGAACAAATTTATAGCAAAAAGGATCGGGACAAAGACACTGGCAAGTCTTCTGGCATTTGGAATGGCTCTTGGTTCGCCAATGGCGGCATTTGCCGATGATGGGGAAACGGCCGTTGTGGCAGAGAATACAGTGCAGGCAAAAAAGACAGATGGATCGGAAGTATTTGTGAGTGTATCTGATTCTGTACGGGGAATGATGGAAAGCGGAGCAGTCAGGCTGAATAATGAAACAGGCTATCTGGAAGATACCTCGACTGGTCAGAAAGTGGATCCGGAGACAGGCGAACGCCTGACAGAGACACCGGATGTTCCGGAGACACCAGCCATACCGGACACCCCTGGAAATCAAGAAAATCCAGAGTCACCTGGAACCCCGGAGAATCCAGAAAACCCAGAGGTTCCGGAAAAACCGGACACTCCGGAAAATCCAGGGACACCGGAAAAACCAGAAAAGCCGGATACTCCGGGAACTCCAGAGACACCGGAAAAACCAGGCACTCCGGAAAATCCGGATAGCCCGGATTCCGGCAAATCCGATTCCAAAGATCCGATTCAGACACCGGATACTGATAAGGCAGATTCTTCCGAAGACCGGAAAGATACAAAGACCGACCCAATTCCGGGAAGTGAGATCGATCATACACAGGAGATCAGCAAAGCAGAAGAAGCAGCCGGTCAGAACGAATCAAAAACTGCAGTCAGTAATTCTGAACTGATCAGCCGTCAGCAGATTGTGAAGCAGCCAGAGATGGTAGAGGATTTCCGTTTCTGGACTGTGGCAAGAAAATATGCATTTGCCAGAACAGCGATCAATGTACGGGAGGAAATTCCGGAAGCTGCAGATGGCAGGGCAGATACTTCCGAGGAAGCCAAAGAAGCAGAGCTTGAAGCGGCAAAAAAAGATGCAAAAGAGCTGAGAGCCGGATTTGATATAGAGAATCAAAAATACAACACGAAAAAAGTGAAACGTACAAAAACGACAAAAGGTGTAAAAAAATCTACACAGATCAAACTGACCGGACTCAACATTTTTTCATCAGCGAAATTAAAGACAGAGGCGCCGAATCAGACCAATCTGAAAGCTGGAAAAAGAGCTGAAGCAGCAAGACAGGCTGAGAAGGATCTGCAGAAGCAGAAAGAAGAACAGGCGGCAAAAGTGACTGCTGACCTGGCAGCACAGCAGATGGAAGAAAAGGTCCGCTCGGTCGGAACGATTTCGCAGGACGGGCTTCTTTATATTTTGAAAGAAGAAGACAAGGGCTGGTTGTATGTGGAATCCGGTAATGTCAGGGGATTTGTAAAGGCGTCTGAAATTTATATGGAAGATGCGGCACAGGAACTTCTGGATGTCTATCAGACACAGGCCAGGTTAAAAGCTTCCAAAGAAAACAAAGACTACACCGGAATCGAGGGAACCGCAAAGACGGCACAGGCACTGATAGATGCAAAAGATAATCATGCATATACCTATCTCCGCGCGACGGTGAAGCAGACGGTTGCAGATAAAGAACCGGCACTGGTAAGCGATCAGTTAGATACCGATAAAAAAGAAACCCTGAATATTCAAGAAGAGAAGAATGCGGATTCCAGAGTTGTCGGAACAATGACAGCAGGAGAGCTCTGCTACATTCTTGCAGATGAAGATTCAGACTGGGTTTATGTAGAATCCGGAGATGTCAGAGGCTTTGCGGAAAAGAAGTATTTGAAATCAGATGCTGAAACCAAAGCACAGGTGACAGAAAGAGGAGCTGATTCCTATTCGGTAGCAGATGAAAACATGGATCCGGAAGATAATAAGGCTCTTTATTATACGCTGACTTCTACAAAAGAAGGAACGCCGAGCGGTGAGATCCGCCAGTCAATGATTGAATATGCATCCCAGTTTGTCGGTAATCCTTATGTGTGGGGCGGAACCAGTCTGACAAATGGGGCGGACTGTTCCGGATTTGTACAGCAGATCTACAAGGCTTACGGATATGATCTTCCGCGTGTTGCCGAGGATCAGAGCCAGTATGGAACCAAGATTCCAGTAGAAGACGCACAGCCGGGAGACCTGATCTTCTATGCAAAGAACGGTTATGTATATCATGTTGTGATGTATGCTGGAGATGGAAAGACCATCGAAGCTGCAAATGAAGATGTTGGAATTATTTACGGAACTGTTTACGACAAAGATGCAGTATGGGCAACTCGGATTCTGGACGATAATTATACCGTCGCAGGTGGAGGAATCGGCGAGGTCAATGCAACGCAGGAGATGTACGGAACGGATCTTGGCAATTTTACGATTACATATTACTGTGCATGTGAAATCTGCTGTAACAAAGCAGACGGGATCACAGCAACCGGAACTCCGGTCATTGAGGGACAGACCATTGCGGTTGATCCGAGTGTAATCCCTTACGGAACAAAAGTTATCATCGGCGGACATGTATTTACTGCTGAAGACTGTGGTGGTGCGATCAAGAAAAACCACATTGATGTCTATGTAAACAGCCATGAAGAAGCACTTGCTCTCGGCGTGACGAATGCAGAAGTATATCTGGTTAAATAAAAATTAAGCGAAGGATAATTTGTTCTTTCGGAGTTTATCTAAAGCCATAAAAACAGGGAAATGTTCTGACGTAAAATATGTCAGGACATTTCCTTTTTTTCATTTTACCAAAATATTTTCCGAAAGAAATTACTCTCTGAGTTTGAAAAATTTTATCAGAAATATTTTTAATGAAATATGGACGGTTTTGTCAAAGAGTAGTAAAATAAAAATGTCGCGTTTCGACTAAAAGGACTGCATTTTACAGAATTTGTAAGAAGGAGCAACAGATTTTGAAATATAGAAATATACAGGTAGCAAAAATGACAGGAACAAAAATTCTCGCAGGATTACTTGCTTTCGGACTTACTTTCAGTATTCCGGCAACAACTTGGGCAGCAGATGGCGGTCTTACAGAGGTTACTTCTAATGGATCAGAAAATGGAGAAAAATTACAGGCAAAATCCATTGATGGGCGAGATACACTTACAGAAGTATCAGATTTTGTCCTGGAGATGATTCAGAATGAAGAAATCAGATACAATGAAGAGACTGGATATCTGGAAGATACCGGCCTGCGTGATGCAGCGAAAACAGGATGGAAGGTTGATCCGATAACAGGGGATGAAGTGGAAGTAATCCCGGCTAACCCGGATGTGCCGGTTACGCCGGAGCAACCGACAGATCCGGTCAATCCGGATACACCACAGCAACCTTCAGATGGCAATGCGAACAATGAACAGCAGCCTTCGGAAGACCAGACAGAAGACTCAGAAGAAAACAAAGCGCAAGAGCAGGAAAAAAATGCGCAGGATAGCGAACACAAGATGACCAATGAAGAACTGGTCAAGAGACAGCAGATCGTCAGTCTTCCGGAATACGAAGAAGATTTCCGTTTCTGGACAGTTGCGCGAAAATATGCATTTGCAAAGACAAAGATCAGCATACGTGAGGCAATTCCGGAGGATATCAATGGAGCCGTTGATACTGATCGGACAGAAAGTGATATTCAGGAAGCAACAGCTGATGCTAAAAAACTGTTTCATAAGGAAACTTCTGTAAAGGCGAAGAAATCAAAGACGAAATCTTCTGCGAAAAAGACGAAGACGGAAAAGAAAGTACAGCTTAATACATTTTCTGCCGTGACATTAAAAAACACAGCAGACACTTCGGGAAAGAAGTCATCCTTAAACTCAGACACTGCTGCAGCATTGCAGGATGATACTTTAAATGCATCTCTTGCATCCCGGCAGTTGACCGAAAAGGTGCGTTCTGTCGGAGAAATTTCACAGGATGGACTTCTCTACATTCTGAAAGAAGAAAAAAATGGATGGCTGTATGTAGAATCCGGAAAGGTCAGAGGATTTGTAAAAGAATCCGAGCTTTATACCGGAGATGCCGCACAGGCACTGCTGAGTGGATACCAGAAGCAGGCAAAAAAAGCTGCAAAAAAAGCCAGGACTGCATACACTGGGATCGAAGGAACAGCATCCCTTGCAAAAGAAACGGTTCCGGCAAATGAAAATCAAGCTTTTACCCATGTACGAGCAACCGTAAATCAGACACTGGCTACGAAAAAATATGCACTGGCAGATGCATCAAAGTCGGATGGAACTGTACCGATCCAGGAAGAGGCAAATGGACAGTCACGTGTGATCGGAACCATGTCCCAGGGTAATCTGTGTTATATCCTTGCGGATGCAGAGAAAGACTGGATCTATGTGGAGTCCGGGGATGTCCGTGGGTTTGTCTCTAAAGAGGCTGTTCAGACTGGGGATGAAGTAAAAGCGCAGATAGAAGCAGCAGGCGAAGGTGCTTACCAGACAGCTACAGAACTGATCGCACCGGAAGATAATCAGGCACTTTATTATAGCTATGCATCTGCAAAGCCGGGAACACCGGGGAATGCGATCCGCCAGGCAATGCTGGATTTTGCCGCACAGTTCATTGGCAATCCTTATGTATGGGGCGGTACAAGCCTGACAGAAGGGGCGGACTGCTCCGGATTTGTACAGCAGATCTATAAGAATTTTGGCTATAATCTGCCAAGAGTAGCCGAAGATCAGAGCCAGTATGGAACCAAGATTCCGGTTGAAAACGCACAGCCGGGGGATTTGATTTTCTATGCAAAAGACGGTTATGTCCATCATGTTGTGATGTATGCAGGAGACGGAAAGACCATCGAAGCTGCAAATGAAGACCAGGGAATCATTTTGGGAACGGTATATATTCCGGAAGCTGTCTGGGCAACCAGAATCCTGGAAGAAAATTATAATCTGGAAGGCACGGATGTGAACGAACAGAACGCTACAGCCGAACAGTATGGAGACAGTATCGGAGAGTATACCATTGATTATTATTGTTCCTGCGAGACTTGCCGTGCGAAGGCAAGCAAAGTCAAAGCAACCGGAACTCCGGTTGTTGAAGGGCAGACCATTGCGGTTGACCCGGATGAGATTCCGTATGGAACAAAGGTGATCATTGACGGACATGTATTTACTGCTGAAGATTACGATACTTCCGGTAAAGAAAAACATATCAGTATTTATGTCAATGATCATGAAGCTGCACAGAAGCTGAATGAGAAGAAGGCAGAAGTGCATCTGGTGAAATAAAGGCAATCAAAAAATGAAATATTAAACAAGAAAAACTTCGGATCACTGGCGAAAATCCAGAATATCCGAAGTTTTTTGCATGTCGGCATTATTCAGACAAGTCATTCTCCCGGCTAATGTTTGATCTTTTTCAGTTTTTCATTGTCTGCCTGACATTCAGTCGGGGAAATATGATACATTTTCTTAAAAGCACGAAAAAATGAAGAATAGTCTCCAAAACCGGACTGGACAGCAACCGTTTTAAGCGGAATATCCTGCCGGATCAGCGAGACCGCAAGCGCCAGACGTTTCTTTAAAATATACTGATGACAGGTCGTATTCAGTTCTTTCTGAAAAAACTTGTTCAGACTGCTCTTGCTCATGTGGAAAGTACGCGCCAGATCCTCCACACCGATTTCTTTCAGAAAATGCTGATCCAGATAGCGGACGATCTGATTGGTCTGATCGGATTCAATCTCAATAAATTCGGTGGAATATTTCAGGGCATAATTGATGATTTTTACCAGAAGACAGGTAGATGCACCACAGGCATAGGTTTCGGAAAGTTCCCCATAAGAAGCATATTCCCGGTAAAAGGTTTCAAATTCCTCCTCAAAATTGCACAGCTTATTGGTAGTATGAAGAAGATGAGGTGTGTCAATATTGAAAACAGATTCCTCAAGAGCCGGAAGCTGGCTTTTCAGATTGGAAATATATGATTTTTCCAGCCATACAGTGATAAAATCATAATAGTTTGCAACGAGATCACTGGAGGTAAAGTAGTGTGGAATATCCGGTGGAATAACCAGAATATCGCCATTTGTAATAAAATGCCGTTTCTGGCCGATGCGAAACAGAAAATCTCCGCTTTTACAAAAGCTGATCTCATAAAATCCGCTTTTGATCATAGAAAGATCTTCCATCAGATATCCTTTGTGGTGCGTGCATTTTACATGGCGCAGCTGGCGTTTGCCGGACAGATGCATTTCAGGGTTTTGCTCATATAATTTTTTCATTTATAAACCTTTCATGATGAATAATAATTTAACAAATCTTTTGTAATCATTATACAATACACATTGCAAAAAAGGTAAAAGAAATTGTAAAAAAGTTATGTTTTTTGTTATAGATAAAAACAATAAACTGTTAAAAGTTACAAAAACAACGGAAAATCAACATTTTCTGGAATTATTGATAAATGATAGCAATAAGTACAAAAAAATGATAGAAAAAAGCTATTTGCAAAGAAAAAAACATTTTGGTAGTATTTTTGAAGAGTTGTTAACGAGGGGATATACAGACAGAACAACTTAAGGAAAATACAATGGAGGAAAAAGGAAAATGAAAAGAAGAGCACTCGCATTACTGTGTGCAGGAATTTTAGCAGTCGGTATGCTTGCCGGATGTGGTGGAAATTCTGACAGCAAAGACAGCAACGCAAAAACAGAAGAAAGCAAAACGGAAAAGAAAAGTGATGGAACATTTTATGTAGCATTAAACTATATGCCGACATCTCTGGAGCCAAATACTGCAAGTGATGACCAGACATCTCTGGTACGTCCGATTTTTGAACCGTTATTCGTAGAGACAAAAGATGGAATCGAATACTACCTTGCAGACAAGGTTGACATTTCAGAGGATGGAAAAACTTATACGATCCATTTAAATGAAAAAGCAAACTGGAGTGACGGAGAGCCGGTTACTGTAGATGACATTCTCTTTACTATGGAGTATGCTGGAAGAAATTCTGGTGGAAAATCTTCCTACACAACGATTAATAGACAGGATATCGTATATACCAAGAAAGATGATAAAACACTGGAAGCAGTACTTCCTGAACCATATGCTACCTATACAGCAGCAATTGGAAGAATGATGATCTATCCTTCGCATGCTTTTGATAATGATTACACAAAAGTAGAAGGAAGCGGATACTTCAACTCCACAGATATAGCTACCTCAGGAGCTTATACAGTATCTGAGATCAATGATGACAGTATTGTATACGAAGCACGTGATGATTACTACAGAGGAACACCGAGTGTTAAGAAAGTAGTTATGAAGACAATCGGTTCTGGAAGCACCAAACAGGTTGCATTTGAAAACGGAGAAATCTCTTACATGAGAATCACAACTCCGGAAGAACTGAAAAAATATGAAGGTGACGATAATTACAATATCAGCTCCTTCTCAGAAGCAAGACTGAATTACCTGCAGATCAATCCTTACGGACCTGCAAAAGACAAACTTACAGAAGATGCAAGAAAAGCGATCTTCCTTGCAATCAATGCAGATGAGATCATCGATACCGCATACGGAAGTGACGAACTTGCAACGGTTGCAAACAGTCTTCTGACACCAGATCAGTCTCTTTACAACAAAGACTGCAAAGGTTACGAGCAGGATCTTGAAGAAGCAAAGAAACTTGCCAAATCTTCAGGAATCGAAGGAACAACTCTGAAATATGTTTACAATGCAGATCGTCCGAACATGGAAGAAGTTGCAACAGTTCTTCAGCAGCAGCTCGCAGAAATCGGCGTAACGCTTGATGTAGAAGGTCTGGATTCCAACGCATTCTTCCAGAGATTCTTCGCAATTATGTTCCAGTCAGGGGAAGAAGATCAGTGGGATCTTGGTACAAATGGATGGGATTCTGAGCGTGGAAGCAGTCTTGGACAGGCTTACAGCTACATCAACAGCAGCTCCAAAGCATGGGGATTCAGTGATGAAGCCGGACAGCTTGCAGCAAAGGTAAACGCAGCAGCAGACAAAGACGAAGCACAGCAGCTTGCAAATGATCTGCAGGATTTGACTTTATCAGAATACTGGGAATACCCACTTACTTACACCAATTATGTGATGGTATCTCAGAAAAATGTAACAGGTCTGGATGCCGTACCGGTTGTTCCAGAATTCGTTGATTACCTGAAGATCAAAGTAGACTAATTATATCGTATTTTAGCAGACGAAGAGGGGCTGAAGCACAAGATGACCTTTGTGCCGGTCCCTCTTTTAAAGGAGAAAAGAAATATGGCAAAATATTTCGTAAAGAAAGGGATTCAGCTGATTATTGTCACGATTTTGATTTCTTTTTTCTCATTTGCCGTGATCTATGCAGCACCGGGAGATATTTCCGGTATGTATTTGAATGAACAGATGTCAGATGAGGAAAAAGAAGCAATCAGAGAGAATCTCGGACTTAACAAAAGTATGCCGGAGCAGTATTGGGGATGGGCAAAAGAAGTGCTGAAAGGAGATTTCGGAATTTCTCTTGCAAACCATACTTCCGTATCTGAGCAGATCATCAAGCGTCTTCCGGCAACCCTGCAGCTGATGGGAGCCGCATTGGTTCTTTCTGTGCTTCTGGCAATCCCACTCGGACTCTGGTCGGGATACCGCAAGAATACCTGGATTGATAATATCATCAGTGGACTTTCCTATATTGGTATGTCGATTCCGTCTTTCTGGCTTGGAATGGTGCTGATTATTGTGTTTGCAGCAAAGCTTCATATTCTTCCGTCATCGGGGATGCATTCGGTGGGAAATGAATCGTTCCTGGATACGGTGAAGCATATGATCATGCCATGTATCACCCTGAGCCTTTCCAACCTGGCAGTCTTTATCCGCTATATCCGTTCTAATACGATCGGACAGCTTGGAGAAGAATACGTTCTTGCAGCAAAAGCAAAAGGAACGACAGGTGGAAAACTTTTAAAAAGACATATTTTGAAAAATACACTGCTTCCGATCATCACATTGCTTGGAATGAATCTGGCATCCATAGTCTGTGGATCGTTTATCATTGAAAGTGTTTTTGGATGGCCGGGAATAGGTACCCTTGCAATGACTGCGATCGGTGTCCGTGATTATCCGGTGATTATGGCATACGTCATGTTGTCCGGAATTATTCTGGTTGTCGGTAACTTTATTGCAGATATTCTGTATGCATTTGCAGATCCGAGAATCAAGAGGGAGGATATGGCAAATGACTGATAGCAAATTTAAACGAATCGAAAAGAAAAAGACAGAAGAGATGATCTCATATGATCACAGCGTATGGAAAGATATCAAAAAAGAACTTTTCTCTAATAAAATTGCGCTGGTTAGTATCATCATTCTTCTGATCATTATTATAGCATCGATCCTTGCTCCACTCAGCCCATACGATCCAAATAAGATCAATGTGGCAGAAAAATTACAGGGGATTTCAGCAAAACATATTTTTGGAACAGATGAATATGGACGGGACTATTTTACCAGAGCACTTTACGGTGGAAGAATCTCTCTTTCCGTTGGATTCTGCTCCATGATCATGACCGTTATCATCGGAACAGCGATCGGTATCACGGCAGGGTATTTTGGTGGAAAAGTAGATATGATCCTGATGCGTTTCACCGATATTTTCCTTGCACTTCCAAGCATGCTCCTGATGGTGGTATTAAATACGATTCTGCGTCCGGGTCTGTTTACGCTGATCGCGGTACTCAGCCTTTTTTCGTGGGCACAGGTTGCAAGAATCACAAGGGCGGAGACAATGTCTGTCAAAGAGCGGGATTATGTGACGGCGGCACGCAATCTGGGGGCAGGAAGTCTTCGGATCGCCGTGGAACATATTGTGCCGAACATCATGGGACCGGTCATTGTAGCTGCAAGTCTTGGCGTTGCAAGTGCGATCCTGATGGAATCTTCCCTTAGTTTCCTTGGACTTGGAGTCCAGATTCCACGTGCATCCTGGGGAAGTATGCTGCAGAGCGCACAAGGGCATATATTGGATGCACCGAGACTCGCTGTATTTCCTGGAGTTCTGATCCTGTGTACGGTTCTGAGCTTTAATCTTCTCGGAGATGTTCTCAGGACAGCACTGGAACCTAAAATTGTAAAATAAGCCTGGAGGGTAGAAGATGGAAAAATTATTGGAAGTAAAAAATTTGTCTGTATCCTATTTTACCTATGCAGGTGAAGTACAGTCTGTAAGAGGAATCTCTTTTGATGTAAAAAAAGGAAAGACAACGGCACTGGTAGGCGAATCCGGATGTGGAAAATCAGTAACTGCAAAGTCTTTAATGGGACTGATCGAGAAACCGGGAAAGGTAAGTCCGGAGAGTAAAATTTCCTATCAGGGAAAGGAAATCACAGGATATACAGAAAAAGAATGGAATAGATTTCGTGGAAAAGAATGTTCGATGGTTTTTCAGGATGCGCTTGTTTCCTTGAATCCGACGATGAAAATCGGGAAACAAATTGCAGAAAATCTGAAAAATCATGAATCCGGTATGTCAAAAGAAGAAATCCGAAAAAAATCTTTGGAAATGTTAAAATTAACAGGTGTCCCGGATCCGGAAGGATGTATGAACAAATATCCACATGAATTATCCGGAGGAATGCGCCAGAGGGTGATGATCGCCTCCGCCATGGTTACTCATCCACAGCTGCTGATCGCAGACGAGCCAACTACAGCACTGGATGTAACGATCCAGGCACAGATTATTGCGTTGATGGAAGAATTGCAGGAAAAGCTTGAGATGTCCATCATTATTATCACACATGATCTTGGTGTAGTAGCGGATATGGCGGATGAGATCATCGTTATGTATGCCGGTGAGATCGTAGAGAGAGGAACGGCAAGAGATATCTTTTATCACCAGCAACACCCGTATACCTGGGCACTTCTTCAGTCCGTTCCAAGGATTGACAGTGCAGATAAGAGTATCTTAAATACAATCGAAGGAAATATTCCGGATATGATAAAGCCTCCAAAAGGATGCAGTTTCTGTAGCCGCTGTCCATATGCGATGGAAATCTGTCAGGAAGAAAAACCAGAAACGGTGCAGATCACAAAGGAACACAGCGTAGCCTGCTGGCTGATGGATGAATGCGCAGATCGAAGTGATGTTCCATTTGGGAGGATAAAGGCATGATGGAAAAAGAAGTAGTATTAGAAGTAAAAAATCTGAAAAAATATTTTCCAGTGGGACATAAACGGGTATTGAAAGCGGTTGACGATGTCTCTTTTACGATTCATAAAGGAGAAACATTCGGGATCGTAGGCGAATCTGGATGTGGGAAGACGACATGTGGGAAAACCTGTACCGGGATCCTCACAAAAACAGACGGACAGGTATTTTATCAGGGAAAGGACGTTCACCATTTAAGCAAAGCAGAGCGCAATACCTTTACCCAGAAAGTGCAGACCATTTTTCAGGATCCTTATGCTTCACTGGATCCACACCAGAAGGTGTACCAGATCGTAAGTGAGGGAATGCGGATTCATCATCTGACGAAGAGCAAAGCAGAAGAGCAGAAGCGAGTAATGGAACTCCTGGAAATGGTAGGATTAAATGCGGAGCATGCGACCCGGAATGTCCATGAATTTTCCGGCGGACAGCGCCAGAGGATCGGAATTGCAAGAGCACTTGCAGTGAATCCGGAATTCCTGTTCTGTGACGAACCGATTTCCGCACTGGACGTATCTATCCAGGCGCAGATCATGAACCTTCTGATGAATTTGCAGAAGGAACGGCATCTAACCATGCTGTTTATCGCCCATGATCTTGCCATGGTCAAGCATATTTCTGACAATATCGGAGTAATGTACCTGGGAAAATTGGTGGAGATCTCACCGGCTGCGGAATTATATGAAAAACCGTATCATCCTTACACCCAGGCACTTCTGGAATCCATTCCGATCGCGGATCCGGATCTGGCAAAAAGTCGGGGACGCCATTTTCTGACCGGAGATGTGCCAAGTCCGATCGATCCGCCAAAGGGCTGTCGTTTCTGCGGAAGATGCAGCAAATGTATGGATATCTGCCGGGAAGTCCGCCCGGAATTAAAAGAAGTATCCAAAGGTCACCAGGTGGCATGTCACCTGTATAATGACTAAAAGAAAAAAAGTGTATGTAACAGAGGAGAAAGAAAAATGAAGTATGATTTTACAAGTATTATTGACCGGAAAGGAAAAGATGCCCTTGCAGTAGACATCCTTCCAAATCTTCTTGGACCGGGGAACAAAGTAGAAGTAAGAGAAGGAATGGATTATATTCCGATGTGGATTGCGGATATGAATTTTCCAGCGCTCCCGAAGATTACTGAAGCGATCATCGAAAGAGCTAAACATCCGACCTATGGATATTTTATTACCAGAGATGAGTATTACAACAGCATCATCAAGTGGCATGAAGAACGGAATCATGTGACCGGACTGAAAAAAGAACATATCGGTTATGAGAATGGAGTTTTAGGCGGCGTGGCAAGTGCACTTCACGCGGTCTGCTCACAGGGTGACAATGTCCTTGTCCATGCACCGACTTACATAGGATTTACCGGCACACTGAATAATAATGGCTACCATATCATCCACAGTCCGCTGAAAAAGGATGAAGAAGGCATCTGGCGGATGGACTTTGAGGATATGGAAGAGAAGATCGTGAAAAACAAGATCCATGCAGCCATTTTCTGTTCACCGCACAATCCGACCGGTCGTGTATGGGAGCGCTGGGAAATCGAGAAAGCAATGGAAATCTATAAAAAATACGATGTGACCGTCATTTCCGATGAAATCTGGTCCGACATTATTTTATATGGAAACGAGCATATCCCAACCCAGTCTGTATCTGAAGATGCAAAAAACAGAACGGTTGCTTTATACGCACCGTCAAAGACCTTCAACCTTGCCGGACTGATCGGAAGCTATCATATTATATACAATAAACGCCTGAAAGACAGAGTGTTAAAAGAGTCTTCCCTCTGCCATTACAATTCGATGAATGTGCTGTCCATGCATGCACTAATGGGTGCGTATACACCGGAAGGACAGGAATGGGTAGGCGAGCTTCGGGAAGTGATCGGGGAAAATGTCGCTTATGCATGTGATTATATCGACAAACATTTTGAAGGTGTTTCCGTATCCAGACCGCAGGGAACCTATATGCTGTTTGTTAACTGTGAAGAATGGTGCAAGGCACATGATAAGAGCCTGGAAGACGTTCTGAAGATGGGATACGAAGCAGGTGTGTTCTGGCAGAACGGAAAGCCATTCCATGGTGAATGGTATATCCGTATGAACCTTGCACTGCCGACATCCAGAGTGAAAGAAGCATTTGACCGTCTGGATAAATATGTATTCAATGCTTAAAATGCATACAATAAAGGAGGAAAATAAAAATGGAATTAGTAAAAGAGCTGCCGGAGATTTTTGAAGAATTTGCAGAGCAGAGACAGAAATCTTTCCTGGTAATGAAAGAAGTAAAGGACAAAGGAATTCCGGTTGTAGGTGCGTACTGTACCTACTTCCCACAGGAAATCGCAATGGCTATGGGAGCAGTTACCGTAGGACTTTGCTCTACATCCGATGAAACGATCCCGATCGCAGAAAAAGATCTGCCGAAGAATCTGTGCCCGATGGTAAAGGCAAGTTACGGTTTTGCTGTATCTGACAAATGTCCATTCTTCTATTTCTCAGACGTGGTAGTCGGAGAGACAACCTGTGATGGAAAGAAAAAAATGTACGAACTGATGAAAGAATTCAAAAATGTCTATATCATGGAACTTCCAAACTCACAGAGAGCAGATTCCCTGGAGCTGTGGACAAAAGAGATCATCCGTTTCAAAGAATATCTGGAAAAGACATTTAATGTAGAGATCACAGAAGAAAAAGTGCGCCATGCTGTTCATGTATCCAACCAGGGACGCATTGCACTGAAGAAATTCTACGAAGTTATGAAAAATGATCCGGCTCCGATGAACGGTTCCCAGCTGTTCGGCGTTCTCTATGGAAGCCAGTTCAAATTCGACAAAGAAAAGATGCCGGCAGAAATTGATGCCCTTCGTGAAAAGCTGATGAAAGAATACGAAGAAGGTGAAAAACCAGAGAGAAAGAAACGTATCCTTTTAACCGGATGTCCAAGCAGCGGTGCACCGATGAAGGTTGTAAAAGCCATCGAAGAACACGGTGGAAATGTTGTAGTCTATGAAAACTGTGGAGGTGCAAAATCTGTTGACCGTCTCATCGATGAAGATGCAGAGGACATCTACAAAGCAATTGCAGAGAGATATCTTGCAATCGGATGTTCCGTTATGACACCAGATAACAACCGTATCGAACTGATGGGAAGACTCCTTGAAGAGTATAATATCGAGGGTGTAGTAGAAATGACACTTCAGGCATGTCATACTTACAATATTGAGGCAAAGAGCATTGAGAAATTTGTGAAATCTAAAGGACTTCCGTATATCCATGTAGAGACCGATTATTCTCAGGCAGATATCGGACAGCTGGATACACGAATTGCTGCATTTTTAGAGATGATCTAGGATTCAGAATGTATCAAATTTAAAAGAATGTGTCCCGGTATTCTGAAAAAGTGGATGGGATTCTAACAGATTTATGTTATAATAGGAATTAACAGGCAGGGAACAGGCATCAGTCTGTTCCCTGTGTATATTTACAGGTATATGGAGAATATACCGGATTTTTTTCAGAGAGCAGCTAAGACTGAGGCGAAGCCTTTGAAAAAATTTTACCAGATTGAATAAAATAAGAGAGGTACTGAATATGACAATCGAAGAACGCGCAGCAAAAGCTGCAGATTTAAAAGCTGCCGGAGCATGCAACTGTTCCCAGGCAGTGGTAAAAGTATTTGAAGATAAGCTTTCATTGGACGATGAGACACTGATGAAATTAACCGCAGGCTATGCAGCTGGAATGGGATGTCTGGAAGCAACCTGCGGGGCACTCATTGGAGCTGTGATGACCGCCGGAGTCCTGACAGACGGAGCCGGAACGCCTCGTTATTCCAAAGAAATCCTTGCAAAGTTTCAGCAAAAATGCGGAGCAACGATCTGTAGGGAGTTGAAGGGCGTCGGCACAGGAAAGGTACTCTGTGAATGTCCGGAATGCGTAAGAAATGCGGTGCTTGCACTAGGAGAAGTAATGGGGATTGAATAAATAAAACGATACGAATAAGGGACACCCTTTAACACAAAAGCTGTTGTAGAAAAGATTGAAAAGGCAGAAGGGAATCCGGAGTATGGTACGATCTCACAGGAAGAAGGATTTTCCTTTACTTATAGAATGAATGAAGACGATATTATCTACGGAGTTGGTGAATCAAACCGCGGAATCAACAAGAATATCGGAATGCACCGCTATGGTGGAATCTGGACCGGAGATAACAAGTCCTGGTGGTCTCATATTCTGCTGAATCTGAAAATGATGCCGTCACTCAATATGTGTGGGTTCCTTTATACGGGTGCTGATCTGGGCGGATTTGGCGCGGATACGGCAAGAGAATTTCTGCTGCGCCACCTGGCGCTTGGTGTATTTATCCCGCTGATGCTCGGAAATGAAATCATGATCGCACTGAACGAAGTACCGCTGTTCATCCGGGAAGGAAAATGCATCCCGGTCGCAGAAGTGGCTGAATCGGTGGAGCAGATTGATCTGTCGACACTTACCATGCTCGGATTTGATGAGGCAGAGTATCTGCTGTATGACGATGATGGGGTTCACAAGGATTATGAGAATGAAGGAACGTGTCGGAAGATAGGGAAATAAAAGGGCAGATATCATTTCAAAGATGGAGAATAATTGAAATAGTGGTACAGATAAAAGCCATGGTTTACATGTTGGATGTAGAGCATGGCTTTTTTGCGTGGAGATTTTGAATATTGACATGTTCCATCAACGCTAAAAAAGAAGAAAAAAGATATATTTCGAATTTGTACATCCTATGCTTATATGTTAGGCTGTTGAATATAAAGCTGTTCTGGTGATTTCATTTAGTATTTCTGAAAATTCAATATCTTGATTAAAAATTATTGATGTTTTCTATATCAAACAAATTCATTTGATAATTATAAAATCAAACAAATTCATTTGATTTTTGCGAATATCAAAGTATAATAATAGTGACAAGGAGGTTTGAGTATGTATTTTGCAATTATAGGAGACATCATTGCGTCAAAAACTATTTCAAATAGATCGGAAGTTCAGAATCATTTAAAAAGGATCCTGGATCAGGTAAACGAAGAATATAAAAGCAATATTGCTTCCCGATTTTCAATCACATTAGGGGATGAATTTCAAGGATTGCTTCATAGTGCGGCGCATTTATTTGAGTTACTTGATACGATCCAATTTCAACTGTATCCTACAAAAATACGGTTTGGTATAGGTGTTGGTGATATGAACACAGAAATAATCCAGGAAACCAGTATGGGAAGTGATGGACCGGCATATTGGTCAGCACGGAATGCTATTGAAAAAATCCATGAAAAAAACGATTATGGAAACGCTAAAGTGTGTCTGCAAAAATATAGTGCTTCGATAGAAGAGGAAGTTCTTTTAGACGCTGCGAATAAAACATTGAAATTATGCGACAGATATGCGAATTCATGGACGAAATCACAATATGAATTTGTACGAAGAATTATATTAACATATCGGTACGGTGACAATGGCGAATATAACCAAAGAGAATTGGCACAGGAATTAGATATTTCACCTCAGCTTGTAAACAGTAAAGTAAAAAATACAGGTATTTCGGTTTATGTAAATACCAAATGTGGCTTAGAAAATGTACTTAAGGAGAAATGGGGATGATAACAGGTGCAAAAAAGTTCGGTTTTTATGGTATTGTGTATAGGACATATAATTGGAGAGTATTTTTTAACCAATAAATATATTGTTAAAAAGAAAGATAAAAAGAAAATATTCTGTTATTGTTTAGCATATATAATTCCATTTATAATCATAGGAATGTTGTTATATATATATGGATATAATATTGGGAAAATTTGTCTGGAATGTATTTGCATACACTTTATAATTGAAGTAATAAAAAGATGGATTGAGAATTATGATATTCGGACAAATAAGTTGCCGATAAACGTAACAAATATTATATATGTATGTTCTTTAATTTTTCATATTTTAAGCTTCCTCTTAATTATCTGGAAATCTTCTATATTGGTTTATTATTTTCCAGAATATATAATAAAACCGATTCCTTATCTGCTGTATTTTTTATGTATAGCAAAACCAGCCAATATTACATTCAAGATTCTTTTTTCAGCTTATCAGGTAAAACCTGAATCTGAGCAAGAGGATGATAATAGCACGAAAACAAAGAATGGAGCAGGAGCGTTAGTAGGGATTCTTGAGCGGTTCCTGTGTGCAGTTTTTATAGTTCTTGGACAATATTCTGCGGTTGGATTGACAATGACTGCAAAATCAATTGCACGTTATGATCAGATAACAAAAAATCCAGCTTTTGCAGAATATTATTTAATTGGTACGTTGTATAGCATTTTATATACAGTTGTTTTATATGGGATTATTTTCAAATACATTTTATATTAGAAATTTTCTAAAACCATGGTTTACAAAAAACGTAAATCATGGTTTTTCTGTTTTGAAATTCGAGAAATGTATAAAAACACGTTGAAATATATAGATAAAATTGCAACCAACGGCTGAAGAAATAACTGCTAGAAAGAAAATGTATAAAGAAGCTGCGTCATTGGGAATTGACCTTATGGGATATGATTCTAATGATTCGGCAATAAAAAGAAGAAATAGGCGAAAAGCGGTTGTCTTACTTGGAACAGGACAATCTGTGCCTGAAAAATTAAAAAAACGATTAATTAAGAAAGATATTCCACAAAGTGGAAAGAAAAAGATTTCTGTTAAGAAATGCGGACAAATTATATTGTTGGTTTTGCAAGGTCGTGTATGCAGGCAGAAATGCTCTATACGACTTCCAAGCGGCATGAAGGATATATCGCAATTACCACACCGGATACAAAGTATTCGTTCGAATCGGTGGTCACTTTTGTTCGTAAGACAATCAGCTCACTGGGCTGGAAGCGATATTTATGGTTTGCAAAATATATTTCAAAAGGTGGAGAGAATCTGGAAGCCAAGATGCTGAAAGCAGAAGCGGAAATATGTTGTAGTACAGCTCCTTTCTACAACTGAAAAAGTCCGAATTGAGATCGCCTCTTTTACATATTGCAACTATATGCTAATATATTTATATAAACATTTCTCCTTTCGGAATATTTTCATCCGATGAAAGGCGAAACAAATGAGTAAAAGAAAAGGATTTTCAAAACTTAACCTGTTGAATAGATTTTTATTCAATGAAGCAATGGAAGATCCGGAGAATATGAAGACGGTACTGGATATCATTTTCGGACAGGACATTCCGCTCAGATTAGCACCGCATTCGGAAAAAGAGGTACGGACGCTTCCGGATAACCGAATGAAATGCGAAGAAGTTCCAATCTTGATCTGTAAGATGATGCGACATGCATTTTTCTGAACTGCCATGGTAAGAATCCTGAAATGGTATCACCGGAATTGATTGAGTTACTTCGTTACATGGAGAAATCGACGAATGAAGTTGCCGGTTCATGTACAAGCCAGAAGATCAAGTTGCTTCATCAGAAAGTCTGCCAGATCAGGTCAAACAAAAAAGTGGAGGCGAGGTTCATGCGAGCGTGGGAAGAAAGAGAAATAGAACGGCAGAAAGCATTTTCTGAGGGACAGAATGAACTTTAAAAAAATCAGGTAAAAAAGAAACAGGAGAAAAATTATTTGAAAGAAGAAATCGCAGATATGTTGGAAGAGGATGTATCAACGATTGAAAACATTATGAGTGAATTGCAGGAATAGAAATCACAAATATTCAACCAACAGAATAGATTATTGAAAGTGAACGACACACAGCTCTATTTATCCTATACTTAAGCTAACAAAGTATTCAGGATATAGTTTCAAAAAGAGGAGGAAGACTATGGTAAATTTCTATGTGTATTCTTTTAGTATAGCAGCAATTCCATTACTTTTGGGTGTTTTACTGATCTGGTTTGGGAAAAAGCTGTGGAAGAAAGCAAATGCTGAAAATGCCAAATATCAGCAGCGCTATACAGGACGCACCACACTGCGTGTGATCGGTGTGGAGAAGCATGAACGGGAGGAAAGGGATTCTAATGAATCAGGTGAAATCATATATGTTACCAGCTATACCCCGATTTATGAGTATATGGTAAATGGTCAGAGATATGAATATCACACACGCCTAGGAAGCTCGATCGATCAGTATCCTGTCGGAAAGGAATATCCGGGATATTATGATCCGGAGAATCCGAAGGATGTGACGGAAACTTTAAAAGACATAACAGGTGGAGGAAGTCATTTTCTGAGTCTGATCTGTTTTGTAATTGGGGGAGTGGCGATTTTGCTTGGACTGGTGAGAGTATGGTCGGTTATAACATTACTGTGAAAAAGTTCTAGATGTGAAGATTTATAAGAAGTGGTGAAAGAGATGAAAATATCTGACAGAGTCATCCTTCCTTTGGTTGGAAGTGCATTTCAACCGGGAAAGGCAGCAGAAGCAATTGAAAAAATAGAAGATAAGGAACTGGCGCAGATTGCGCAGGGAGAATATTATTTCTTCTCAGCGCAGGCGGAAAAATGTGTTGAGACGGTAAAAGATTATCTGAATCACGATGATGTGATACTTCGGCTATCGGCGGATATGCTTTATACATTTGCGAATCTTACCCTTGGAAATCTTCAGGCAGCACAGTGTACAAGGGAAGATGTACAGCAGTGCCTGACTCGTGCAATGCAGGAGAACGCACCTGTGAATGTAAAGGCGTCTTGTCTGTTCGCATTTTATGTAATCAGCATATTTCTTCATATATTGCCAGAGGAGGGAACACCGCCGCTTCAGCAGTACATTCCGTATCTGCCGATCGGACAGCGGTTATTTGCGGTGAGCCTTCTGGCGCATGAGATTTATCTGAGACAGGATTATGCTAAGGCAAAAGGTGTTGTGCAGGGTGCATTTCTGATGGCAGACGGAGTATACCCGATCTCCATGATTTATCTGGGCTGTGTGCAGGCAATGTGTCAGATCAATCTGAAAGAACAAGAAGAGGCGATTCAGACGGTTGCCCAGGCATGGGAGCGGGCAAGACTTGACAAATTCATAGAACCATTTATCGAATATCACGGTCTGCTTCAAGGGGTTCTTGAAGTCTGTATCCGGAAAAAAGAGCCGGAAATGTACAAGAAGCTGGTAGATGGTGTACTTGCATTCAGCCGTGGATGGATGAAGATTCACAATTCCAAGATGCAAAAAGCAGTGACGGATCTTTTGAGCCCCCTGGAATTTTCCATTGCCATGCTGGCGTGCAGGGACTGGACGAACCAGGAAATTGCAGAACATCTGGGACTGTCCGTGAATACGGTCAAACACTATGTCTCCGGAATTCTGGAAAAACTACAGATTGATAAACGTGATAAGATTAAAGATTTTGTAAATCAATAAAATAATAAGATACGGAAAAGTGCCTGTTTTACGCGGATTATGTAAAAAGGCACTTTTTTTGCCTGAAAAGAGCCTGTAAAGGTGAACAGTGTGGAGATAAAATAGTTAGAAGGAATAAGATATTTATTGTCATGTGTTAAAAATATCAGAGTAGATCAGGGAGGACACAGGAAGATGAAAAAGATTACACAAGTCGTTACATTTATCATGATTGCGGTTATGTTGTTTGGTCTTGGACAGCAGCAGGTAAATGCGGCAGACAATATTACCAAAAGTACAGTGGCGGATAGTGAGACGATTAACAACTGGCATGATGCAAATGCCCTCAATGACAGTACGAAAAATGTGGGACGCATATGGGCGGACAAATCTATATCCACAGGGAACGTTATACTTACAAGCAGACAGAATGAGTCGCAATCAGCCACAATAATGAAAAGTCTAGATTCTGATTTTCTGGTAGGACTTTCTGCGCTTTCCTCCACTGCCAAGATAGTGGGAGAGACAACAGTTCCGCTGGATATTGTGTTGGTACTGGACGTATCAGGAAGTATGGACGATCCTGCCGGACTGGCAGACCATACGAAACGGATAGACCGGCTTAAAGAAGCAGTGAATGATTTTATTGACAGTTCCGCAAAGGAAAATGATAAAAGAGCTGATGAGAATAAGCAGAGCCGGATTGCAGTTATAAAATTTGCCGGAGAAGAGAGTGACAAGATTGGAAATGAAACATATCGTAAGGGTCAATATTGGTACAATTATACGCAAGTCGTCAGTGGATATAAGGCATATACGAGTAGTGATAAATCAGAATTGCAAAATAAGGTGAATGCACTCAGGTCGGCTGGTGGTACTTTAGCAGATAATGCTATGGAGCTGACACAGAAGCTTGTGAAGCAAAGCAAAACCGATGAAGCGAGTAATGAAAACCGAAAAAATGTGAAACGGGTAGTCATATTTTTTACAGATGGAGTGCCGGCAAGTGTTAGTAACTTTGATAAAGATGTAGCAGAAAGAGCAATAAAATCAGCAAAATTAATAAAGAAAGATACGGATATTTATACAATTGGTATATTTAACAATGCAGATGCAAAAATCACAGGACATACAGGAGATGGAGAATGGACGGATATAGAAAAGACCAATGCATTTATGCATGGACTTTCCAGCAATTATCCAAATGCAGAGAGTTATGATAATCTTGGAACCCGTGCAAAAGACACTAATGGAAATGATGCAACATATTATAAAGCAACAGATGCATCAAGTTTGAAAGATACTTTTACTCAGATTGGAGATGAAATCATCTCTTCAGCCCAATCCCCGACTGAAGTGGGACAAGGTGAGAATCCAAGCCAGGCAGGCTATATAACAATTTCAGACCAGCTTGGTAATTATATGCAGGTGGATAATATCAACACCCTGGTATATGCAAACCAGTTATTCACAGATGCTAACAAGAGTGAAACGACAGAAAATAACAAAAAAATTGTAACATATACTTTTAAAGAAGATATACCGGAAACAAACCATGTATACCCGGAAGGGAATCTTCAGGATATCCGGATTAAAGTGGAAAAGACAATTGGAGATGACCAACTGCAGACAGGAGATCTTGTTACGGTTCAGATTCCTGCAAATCTGATTCCACTTCGATATTATGAAGTCAACAGAGATGGCAGTATGAGTATTGATGAGACATATCCGATGCGTCTGTTCTATGATGTGAGTCTGAAAGCCGGTGTAGCTGACGAGCTGAAAAATCCAGATGCACAGATGAAGGCTTATATCAACGCTAATAAGAATGAGAATAATCAGGTATATTTCTACAGTAATCAGTATGACAAGACCCAGAGTAAGGAAGAATCCGGCGGTGCAGGTGCATATGCAAGATTCGTACCGGCGGCAACAAATGACTTTTATTATTTCCAGAATGATACGGTATTATATACAGACGAAGCCTGCAAGAATCCGGTAAAAACAGATATTGATACCAGTGGGGCAGCAACATATTATTATCAGCGGGATTATTATGAACTGGGATCAGATGGAAAAGCTGTAAGCAGAAGTAATACAGTAACGATTCCGGGAAACAGTAATCTGTTACTGGGCAATTATGCAAAAAAGAATGCTGCAGGTGAGTATTACATTCCGGCAGGAACGCCGAGAACAACAAGTTTGTCATCTTTTGCAGAAGATAAGGCAGAAGGATCAAATGTAACAGGAACGGCGTCACAATCCATCAAGCCTGTATGGAATAATCAGGATAAAAGCGTGACTGCATATCTTGGCAATAACGGACGTCTGGCTGTGGGGGTTCCGGATGCTCCGGTAACACTGACTGGAGATACGGCCATTAGAGGAACGAAGACTCTTACAGGACGGGATATGAAGGAGAATGAAGCTTTTGAATTTACATTAACGGTGGGAGATGAGAATATTCAGACAGCCATTCAGGACGGTGCGGTGACGATTGCTCAAAATGGAGATAAAGCAGTTGTTGCTGATGCAAAAGACGGCGAAACAAAAGAATTCCAGTTTGGAGATGTCACATTTACAAAGGCAGGAACTTATACATTTGACATTAAGGAAAATGTTCCGCAGACACAGGCAGGAGGCATGACATATGATACGCATACTGCAAAGGCAACTGTTACTGTAGAACGTGATACAGAGAACTTTGGAAAATTAAAAGCTTCCGTTTCTTATAATAATGGCACAGCCGGAACTGCAACAGATAAGGCTGTATTTGAAAACAGCTATAGCAGTTCTACAGAAGCAGAAGGCGGAACAAGTGCAGAAGTTATGGCGAACAAGATTCTGAACGGCCGGCCGATGAAAGCAGGGGAGTTCCTGTTTGAGCTGGCAACATGTCCAACAAATGGAAGTAATGGAACAGTAATCCAGAAAAAACAAAACCAGGAAAATGGAAATATTTCTTTTGATTCATTGAAGTATAAAACTTCCAATACCGCAGCCGGAGATACTGCAATTGTACTTAGCCAGGCGGTAAGAGATGGTTATGCTGTGAAATCAACAGATCAGAATGGCAACACAGTATATACACTTGATTATAGAATTTATGAGGAAGCGGCAGAAGGAACTCTTCCAAATGGAGTAAGCGCTGTAAAGAACTCTTATGATTTTACGGTGACAGTAACAGATAATGGAAATGGTACGCTGATAGCAGTGACCAATTATCCGGATGGCAAGGATAAGTTTGAGTTTGTGAACCAGTACGGTACTTCCAGTGTTCCGGTGGAGATTACAGGAAGTAAAACTCTGTCATATGAAGAAGGGCTGACACCGGACAGTATTGCAGGAAAGTTCACATTTACACTAGAGGCTCTGACGGAAGGAGCTCCGATGCCGGAAAATACGACAGCAGTAAATGATGTGTCAGGTAATGTCAATTTCGGACAGATTACTTTTTCTCTTAGTCAGTTGGAAGGTGTGACACCGGACGAGAATGGAACGCGAACAAAGGAATTTGAATATAAGGTTACAGAATCAGGAAGTGTTTCCGGCGTGACAAATGATACTGGTGCATCAACAGGCAAGACCTTCAAATTGACATTGCATGATGACGGAGAAGGAACTCTGACCGTGACAAGAAATCCGTCAGACGGCCCATTGTTCAGTTTTACCAATACTTATAATGTCAATGAATTAGCAACCAGTATCACAGACCAGATTAAAATTAATAAGAGCCTGACAGGAAGAGAATTAAGAGACGGAGAGTTCCAGTTTGAACTACTGGAAGGAAGCAGTGTGATTGCAACAGGAACCAATGATGCAGACGGAAATGTAACAATTGACAAGATTACATACACAAAACCGGGAAATCATATTTACACGGTGCGTGAAGTGAATCAGGGAGAAACCGGAATTACTTACGATGATCAGACCTATATGATTCATACCATGATTACAGATAATCGTGATGGAACGCTTAAGGCAGAACATCAGGTACTGGCAGAAATCGTTGAAGATGATCAGATGAATCCGGAAAAAGAAAATGCAATTACTTTCCAGAATAGTTATAAGGCAGAACCGGCGAATGTAACAATTGAAGCTGTCAAGAAACTGGAAGGAGGAACTCTGAAGGAAGGGCAGTTTACATTCCAGCTTAAGGATAAAGATGGAAAAGCAATTGCGGAGGTTAAAAATAAGGAAGATGGAGCAATTCGTTTTAAAAATCTGACATTTGATTCAGAAGGTACTTATGAATACACGATTTCAGAAGTAAATGATAAGCAGACCGGTGTTACATATGATGAAAACGTGTACAAGCTTACGGTCAGTGTGACAGATGATAGAAGTGGTGTGTTGTCAGCAAAAATAAGTGGTGATAAAGCGATATTTACAAACCACTGTAAAGCAACAGATGCGAAAACAGATATCGATACAAAACCAAAGGCACCGACTTCAGATGCGAAGGATAAAGTTCCAGAGACGGGAGATAGCAGTTCTATGGCATTGTATCTGCTTCTGATGGGGATTGCAGCAACGTCAGGAGCACTGGTATTAAGAAGAAAAAATAAATAACAAAAGGACGTATCGGTGCGGATATCAAGAGATTTTATTTTCCCCTCTCAAGTGTAATAGAGGGGCAGGAGAGCTGAATAGGCGAAGTCTGTTTTTATGCGCTTTGTTAAAAAAATAAGAATCCTGTTAAATGATTAACCTAGATTATTCACGGCTATGCCGTGTGAAGTGACTGAAAGCCACATAATTACTGTATCACTAGAAAGCAATAGACAGATTAAAATAAATTTTGATGGAGGAGATTTATCCTCCGATGCAGGCTTACTTCTTATCAAAGAATTCGTAAGCAAACTTGGCATTGATAAACTTTTCAGTCACTCATTTAAGACCAATGATTCTGCATCATTTAGATATCACACTGACAAGGAGAATGGGATTCTCCGTGGAAAAGCATCACATCTTGTGGAGGAGCTTGATGAGATCACCAGAAATAACAAAGTCGATTATGAAAGAAATACAGGGAAAAGATAAGACGGAGAGAGAATCTGATTTAGGTGTAAGATAAACAATATTTTGATATTTGAGGTGCTAATTTAGTTTTTTGCTGGATTAGCACCTTTTAATATTTTAAAATTACAGAACGAAAAATCAAATTAAACATTGACAAACCTGACCTTCATCCCTATAATGCCTACATCAAAAAGGAAAAAGGATTTGATTAACTGATCGGTTGATTGAAAAAGGTGTAACAATATGATTTTAGATATGTTTAGTGAAGAAGATATAAAAGTTGTTGTGTCTTATCTGCCTGTATGGGAATTTTTCTTTTCGATGCACGTACTTTCCAATCCGGAGCATCATGTATCCAGAAAAAAATGGGTGCAGTCAAAAGAAAAGTGTTTACCAGAACTGGTAAAAGAAATCCGTAATCTCAAAACTTTGACAAATGAATGGATTTTAATTATCGATTCGGAAAAATGGAGTGAGATCCGACAAATGGAAATTATCGAAATGATTCGTTATTTTCGAAAAAAGAATATATACCAGTGGAATCATTGGGTAAAGGAAACAACTGGTAATGAAATGACCAGGAAAGAGCGTGACAGAATATTAAATGTTATGGAAGCGTATTATGAAACCGTATTTCGCAAAGAAGAAATGATTTTACGACCTTATCTCATAAGAGTAATTCAGAATGAAAAACGAAAATGTCAGGCGGAAGGCTTGTGGAATTGGATCGGAAAAATCCATACACGTCTGCAGGTTGAAGAAACCGAAGTCATTTATCTGAAAAACCATGAATTTAAGTATAAGAAAAAAGAGCTGAATACGGTATTTCTTACAGTCAGTACTTTTGTATATCCTCATTTATGGCTTTTTAAGCACAGGCAGGAACTGGAAGTGGTAAAAGGAGTTATTGTTGAATCAATCGAGAGTGATATTCCGGAAGACTTGGTACAAATATTTAAAGTACTCGGAGACAAAACGCGATTACGGATTATCAAGCTTTTGATGCAGAATGTCTGTACCACACAAGAACTGGCGCAGAAATTGGAAATCAGCGAAGCGGCAGTGTCGAAGCATCTGCAAAGCATGTGGAAAGCAGATCTTGTTCATAAAAATAAAAAAGGATTCTTCGTAGAATATGAATTTAAAGAAGATATGATTAACTACATTCCTTACAAATTTTACGAAATGATAACTATCTAGAAGGGGGCAAATAGATGTGGCAGGTAATATTTTCAACATATCATAAAAACAGGATTGGGATTCTGAGGGCAGTTCCATGGTCATTTATGGTATCACGCGTGATAACGGGAGTTACTCAGATTATCTTTCCATATTTTGTATATCGCTATTTTATGCATGGAAATTTAAACAATGAATTCAGCAAATATGTAAATGGTGCAGATTATATCACTTATATTGTACTGGGATCTGCGTTAAATGTTCTGGCAGTTGCAACGCTCATGAATATCGGAAGGGCGTTGATTACAGAATTAAGAGAAGGCACACTGGAAATGCTGTTGTTATCGCCCGCACCAAGGAGTGAATACTTTCTTGGATGTCTGCTGGAACAGACGACACGGGCATTTCTGGAGTTTGGAACTGTGCTCATTGTCGGGGTACTGTTCGGAGCAAAATTAAGTTATTTTCTTTCCGCCCGGGCATTGATTACGATTTTACTGGCAATACTAAGTTTTTTCTGTATGGGAATTTTATTATCTTCCGTTATGCTATATACAAGAGACACTTATCTGACACAGAATACATTATTTGTTACAATGAGCCTGGTATGCGGGATTACCTATCCGGTTCAATATCTGCCGGATTGGGTTCAGAATGTAGCACAGATTTTTCCATTGACTCCAGCAGTTACTTTATTTCGAAATGTGGTGATCGGACATGAAAATCTGATCAGCAATCATCTACTGATTGTACAGATTCTTGTTCTGTCCGGCATTTATCTGGTTCTCGGTATGATCTGGTATCAGTCGATGGAGAGGAAACTGGTAGAAAGTATATTTGGATAGATAGGAGAAAAGACATGGACGAACAGAAAATTATAGCTACAAATCTTGCAAAAAATTACGTGATAAAAGAAAGTGCATTGTTCGGTCGAAAAAAGAAAATTGTTTCCGCGGTAAAGGATATCACTTTGGAAATTCCAAAAGGGCAAATCATAGGCGTTCTCGGAATTAACGGCGCAGGGAAAACAACAACAATCCGTATGCTAGCATCGATTATCGCGCCATCCTCAGGAACGCTCACGATGAATGGTGTCGATGCAGTTAAAAATCATCGTTGGGTAAAAGAACGGATCAATGTAATTTCCGGTGGAGAAAGGAATCTGTACTGGCGACTTACTGCTATAGAAAATTTAAAATACTTTGGCAGTTTATATGGCTTGAGTGGTGTTAAATTAAAAGAAAAAATTGCAGAATTATTGAAAATAGTAGGGTTGGAAGAAGCCGAAGATATACCGGTTGAAAGATATTCAAAAGGAATGAAACAACGGCTACAGATTGCAAGAGGACTGATTAACGATCCTGAATATATTTTTCTGGATGAACCAACCCTTGGACTGGATATTGTGATTGCAAAGGAAATACGGACTATGATAAAAGAGTTGGCTCAGGAGGGGAAAAAAGGGGTTCTCCTGACAACACACTATATAAGTGAGGCTGAAGAACTTTGTGATTATATTTATGTTCTGGATAAGGGGCGAATGATTGCAAAGGGTACTAAAGAAGAACTAAAAGATTTGTTTGCAAGTGAACCGAAGATGGTTTTGCAGGAACCTGGACTGGAAGAAATATTGATGAAAATTATTTACAGATCAAGAGGAGAAGACAGTGAAGAAAATATTTTTGGTAATAAAAGCAGAAATTGAAAAACAACAAAAACATGATTATCATTCAGCTTTTGTATATTTGTCGCTGCTGATCTGGCCGATTCTTGGATTTTTAGAAGTTTATTATACTTACAAACCATTTTCCTTAACCGGTTATATGGGGATTTCTGACAGCAAAGAATTACTGGCTTTCTTAGGAACCGGATTTATGTCCTATACATGCTTCTGGTCTATGGTACAAAATGCATGGTCGATGGCGAATCAGGAAAGAAAAGGCGGCACTTTGGAAATTACTTTTCTTTCCCCTGCAAACCGTCTGGCTATGATGTATGGGAGAGCACTTGGCGCATTGATTCAGGAAGTATGGATGTTCTGTTGTTTTTGCGTATTTATTTTGGTTTATACAAAAGCAATCCAATTCCATAACATACTGATTTTGCCATTTATTTTTCTTTTGTTGCTACTGTCTTCCACAATCTGGGGTGGAATGTTGAATTCCATTTTTATGTTTTCCAGAGATGCTTCGATCATTATGGATATTTTTGATACACCGATGACATTGTTTTCCGGTTCAAGAATTCCACGGAACTGTTTTCCTTTCTGGGCAAAAATGATTTCACTTGTATTTCCGCTCACATATTGTATTAATATTATTCGATTTGTATTGAATATTGGTGGGAAAGGAAAACAATGGATCTTGAATATCGCCGGACTGCTGGTTTGTATGTGCATTATGGTAGCTGTTACAGTAGTTTTGACATATCAGGTTGAAAGACATAACAGAGAAACAGGGGAGTTACAGCTTTATTAAAAATCCTCTATTGAGTCGTCAATTAATGTATATTATAACAAGAAACATACACATGCTGATTTCAAACTGATCAGTTTTTATGATAATGAATGGGGATATACCAGTCAGATCTTCCGCCTGATTTCACATATGTACCAGGTGGACTATGGTGTAAAATAAAACAGATTGTAAATGAAAAAGTAAAACGTATATCAGCAGTAACAGTCAGAAGCCATAAAAGAAAGAGTATCACGTAAACAAGAAAAAATGTGATACTCTTTTTGTTTACTTCAAAATTTCCATTTCTGATCTCAGAAATAAATTTTCTGAAATTGAGACTCTTGTTAATAGTGGAAATCCTGTGTATTTAACTAAAAATGGATATGGAGCTATGGTTGTTTTAAGTTTAGAAGAGTATGCAAGCCTCACTGATAATATCGAAATGAAGCTTGATGAAGCTGACAGGCAGGCTGCGGGAACCGATGAAAGACTTTCTCACGAAAGCGTGTTCAAAAATGCAAGGAGTGCAATACATGGAAAATAAATCTTATCAGCTTCGCTACTTGCCAATATTTGAAACTGATTTGCTAAGTACGGTAAATTACATTACAAATGTCTTGAAAAATGAAGATGCAGCACATCGGTTGGTTGATGATATTGAAAGTGCCATATTGAAAAGGCTGGAAAATCCTCTTGCGTTTGAACCTTATCGTTCTGCAAAAAGGAGAGAGTATCCATATTATCGGATTTATGTGAGGAATTATGTGGTATATTATGTGGTTATCGGGAATGTTATGGAAGTAGAAGGGTTTACAAGTGCTTCCAAGTCATCAAGTGAAAAGCTTAATAAGAAAATTGCGACAATAAATAAAGCGATTGCAGGCAAAGACGAAGAAATCATATATGATCAGATGTCGGATGACTTAAAAAAAGATGGAGACAAATTACGAACGCAACTGAAAGAATTTGTAAACTTTGTTCCTGGTGAAATCACAGAAGTGACGGATCGAAGTTATGGGACATTAAGTCATTCTGAAAGATACGATAAATCGCCAGATGGATATTATGGTGTGACAACATATCGGCTTTCTTATAATGCAATTGATAACCAAAATTTTGAGTATGTAATTACAATGGAATATATCAAAGAGAATAAAGCAAATCCCGGAGAAGTTGGATTAAATTACGTGAATATCTATAAATTTGATTCTGATGGAAAGAGAATCGGATTTATGGAAATTGGAAATACTTTAGTTTAACGAATTGAGAATGATGTAGATCATCATAAGTTCAACTAAAAATTTAATTCTAATCGCCACGTCGAGCGGCCCCGCAGCGAGCGGAGAATGAAAGGAGATTTCTACTAAGGAGTCTCTTTTTTTCTGCAAAAATATGAAAATATTTGTTCCTGTTATAAAAAAATCTATATTGTAAATATTGGAGTCGCAAGTTAATATATGATACATATGGCGGAATGAAGAGATCTATTTTCTGTAAAAAAGTATAATGAGAATATGAGTATCCGTAAAACGAAAGGAGATAGAAGATGAAGATAAAATCAGTTGCAGTTTTAGGTGCAGGGGCGGTAGGCTCCTATGTGATCTGGGGACTTTCACAGAAACCGGAAGTCCGGCTTGGCGTGATTGCCGAGGGAGAAAGAGCGGATCGTCTAAGGAAAAATGGATGTGCGAATAATGGCAGGATTTACCATCCGGAGGTGTGGTCACCAGAAGAAGCACATAATGTGGATCTGCTGGTGGTTGCTTTGAAATACGGTTCACTGGAAGGTACATTGAAGAGTATACAAAAAACAACGGGTGGACATACAGTGGTCATGAGCCTGATGAATGGAGTCGACAGTGAAGAAATAATCGGAAGAACAGTGGGCACGGAGCATGTCTTACCGGCACTGATCAAAGTGGCTTCACACAAAGAGGATGATGGTTATCATTTTGATCCGCCGACCACACTGGAAATTATTTTTGGAGAGCCATCTGCACCGTTTGACAGTGAGCGTGTGAGAGCGGTGGAAGCGTTGTTTACAGATACTGGGATTCATTTCCGGTCGACCGAGTACATTCAGGAGGAGATATGGTGTAAATTTCGCCTGAATGTATGCAACAATCTGCCGCAGACAATTCTGGGGACAAGCGTTGGATGTTACCGCGACAGTGTCCACATGAAAGCAATCAGTGATGGATTAAAGAGAGAACTGGAAATGGTAGCGAAGGCAAAAGGAATCGATATGAGTAAAACAGGAAGTTCATCCGGACGCGGAAGCGTAGTTCCTCCGACAGCCAGATATTCTACCTTACAGGATCTGGATGCCGGACGTCATACGGAAATCGATATGTTCTCCGGTGCGCTTGTGCGGATGGGAAAGGAGCTTGGAATCCCTGTGCCGTACAATGAATATACTTATCATATGATCAAAGCGCTGGAAGAGAAAAATGATGGTAAATTCAATTATACCGGGAATCAAAAACCAATCATCGAAATAACTGTAAATGAGAATGCTGTGATACACTTTGAACTCTGGCCGGAAATCGCACCGATTGCCTGCGGAAGTGTTATGCAGCTCGCAGAGAAGAAAATATTTGACGGAAGAGCCATTGAACGTCTGGAACCGGGATTTGTCCTCCAGCCACTGTTTTTTGATGGTGTTGATCCACAGATCGATATCATGGTCGAACCGGAATTTAAAATCAATCCTGAAAATGCCAAAATCGTTTTTGAACGGGGGATTGTTGCCATGGCAGGAGATCCAGAGAACAGTTCTGGCAGCCAGTACTATATCACTCTTGCTGCTTCTGAGAGATTGAATGGTAATTTCACTGTAATCGGAAAAGTGATCGATGGCTGGGATGAGATTGAACGACTGGAACATGTAGAAGTAGAAGAAGCCATTGAACCGCAGTCAGGATTTGTCTATCACAGACCGGTAAAAACCGAGATGATCACGAAAGTCAGACTCATAAAATGAAATATTAAATCATTCAACGGAGAAAATGTGCTATACTGAAATCAGCATGTATTGAAAAATACAACATAATCCAAGGAGGTCATTAACAGTTAAAGATAAATTATAAAATCATACAAGTAGATATTGAGTTTTATAAGATATTAGACTAGAATATTATTGAAAGGAGTTGATACTTTGAGTAAATATTATTCTATACACGAATTTTCAAAAATTATAGGCGTATCTGCTCAGACATACTGAAAAATTTGAACAGCAGGAACTTGTTGAAGATCTGGTTCAAATAATCACAGTATTCAGCTGCAAATTACAAGGAAAACGAGCGAACAAAGCGAAGAAACTTATCCGGGAATTGATACAGGAGGAAACAGATGGTAAAAGCCATAAAAGTAATGCTGATACCAAACAACGTACAGAAAACTAAGATGTTTCAGTACGCAGGTGCTTCAAGATTTGCTTATAACTGGGCTTTGGCCAGGGAAAAAGAAAATTATGAAAAAGGTGGCAAATTCATTTCAGATTCAGAACTCAGAAAAGAATTTACAAAGCTCAGACATTCTGATGAATACGCATGGCTGCTGAATATTTCAAATAATGTAACCAAACAGGCAATCAAAGATGCCTGTACTGCGTATAAGAACTTTTTCAAGGGTTTGCAAAAATTCCCAAGATTCAAGTCTAAAAAGAGATCAATGCCGAAGTTCTATCAGGACAATGTTAAGATACAATTCAGTAATACCCACGTTAAGTTTGAAGGCTTTTCTTCCAGCAGGAAAGCAAATAAGCAGAAAATGAATTGGGTAAGACTTGCAGAACATGGACGTATTCCAACAGATGTTAAATATATGAATCCGAGAATATCCTTTGACGGATTGAACTGGTGGATCAGTGTATGTGTGGAATTTCCTGATTGCAAGGAAACACTTAATGATGATGGAGTTGGTATAGACTTAGGAATCAAAGATTTGGCTGTCTGCTCTGATGCTGTTAAATATAAGAACATTAATAAGAGTCAGAAAGTAAAGAAACTAGAAAAACAGAAACGCAGATTACAGCGTAGTATCTCTCGTTCTTACGAGAAGAATAAGGAAGGGGAAAGTTACTGCAAAACCAATAATGTAATCAAAAAGGAAAAACTTTTATTAAAACGAAATCACAGATTAACAAACATCCGTAAAAACTATTTGAATCAGACCATATCTGAGATCGTAAATCGAAAGCCAAGATTTATCTGTATTGAAGATCTGAATGTCAGCGGAATGATGAAAAATAGACATTTATCCAAAGCAGTTCAGGAACAAGGATTTTTTTGGTTTAGAAAACAGCTTGAATACAAATGCAGTGATAAAGGGATCCAGCTTATTGTGGCTGATCGTTTTTATCCATCCTCAAAGCTTTGCAGCTGTTGTGGAAATATCAAAAAAGATTTGAAATTATCTGACAGGGAATATAGATGTGAGTGTGGGAATATAATTGACAGAGATTTCCAGGCATCAATAAATCTTAAGGGTTATGGAGAACGATTTGCGAGCTGACACTGAAACGTTAATGCAAATATGTACGGATACGTTAGTCCGGAATTTACGCCTATGGAGAGTACAAGAACTTGTGAGTAGATAGATATTTATATCATCAAAAGCATACTCGTTGAAGTAGGAATGAAACATAGAAGTTTGTAACTTTTTATAAGTTTTCAGTAACGGAAGCCAAAATGGGGAAAAAACGGATTCGGGACTTTGGGATTGTACCCGGAAGAGTAAAAACAGGAGAAAGGAATGCGATTACGGACGTGCCAGGTGTACGGGTAGGTCATTGTACGGTGAAGACAGAAGAAAATCATACCGGTGTAACCGTGATCGTTCCTGGACCGGACAATGCATTTGCCAAGCACTATACGGCAGCTGCATACATTCATAATGGATTTGGAAAAAGTGTTGGTGTGGTGCAGGTAGAGGAACTGGGAACCCTAGAGACACCCATTGCTCTTACCAATACCTTAAATGTCGGAAAGGTTTTGGATGCAATGGTTGATGTCGTGATCGAACAGAGCCGTAAGGACGGAATTGAGCCACAGAGTATCAATCCGGTTGTTGGCGAGTGCAATGACTGCCGGATCAATCATATCCAGAAACGGGCGATTGGCGAAAAGGAAGTGCGTGAGGCTTTTGCGGCAGCATCAGAAGAATTCGAAGAAGGTGATGTAGGTGCCGGTGCCGGTACGACCTGTTATGGCATGAAGGGGGGAATCGGTTCTGCATCCCGCGTGATCACGATTGGTGAAAAAGAATACACCATTGGTGTTCTGGTTCAGTCAAACTTTGGTGCAACGGAAGATTTTGTACTGAACGGAGAAGCTGTTGGTCCGAAGATTTTGGAATGGAAGCAGGAAAAGAGTGATATGGCTGCATCTGAAGAAGATAAAGGTTCGATTATGAGTATTCTGGCTACAGACCTTCCAGTGACAAGTCGTCAGCTCAAACGGATTCTGAAAAGAACCGGTGTTGGTATCGCACGAACCGGCGGTTACACAGGCCATGGCAGCGGAGAGGTTATGATCGGATTTACGACTGCAAACAGAATCCCATCCGGTTATGAGGAGGAACTTGTGCAAATATCAGCAATTCCGGAAAATATAATCGACCGTGCTTTCCTTGCTGCGGCAGAAGCAGAGCAGGAGGCAATCTTGAATTCCATGACCGCCGCAGAGCAGATACGTGGAATTGCAGGTGAACTGTATTACAGTCTTGCAGAATACCTTGAAGATAGAGAAAGCTAAAGACTGTACAAAAGAATAAGTATAATATCTAAATCCAAACCTGGTTACAATCCTTGAAAATGACTATCATTTCCCAAAAGCATCTAATCTTGCGGAGGAGGCAAATACGATGTGTAATTTAAGTGAAGGAATTTACGAAAAAGGCATAGAAGAAGGTATAAGCAAAATTGTACAGTCTGGATTACGAAAAGGATTAACTTGTGAATTCATTGCAGATAAATTCGATATTCCGATCGAAACGGTTAAGCAAATTGCAGAAGAAATGCCTTGTACTATGTAACAGTAAAAGGGCGTGTGAAAAAACGAGAGTTTTTTCATGCGTCCTTTTGCTTATGGTTATAATAATAGTTATATTGCATAAAAAAGGGTATAATTCCCCTTACCCCATAAGAATGCTATTATGAACTCCTATACGGCAGCTGCAACTTTTTTCTGTTTGTTGTGATATTTATAGAGATTGTGTCCGATAGAAACGAGAAATACTTCAAGCAATACAGATTTTATTCCTCTTCGGACAATTCTTTTGTACCACCGGTCGTTTTTCATGATACCAAAGGTACCTTCTGCCTGAATGGATCTGTTCATCCTTAGAAGCGCTCCCTGGATACTTTTGAGATTTTCTATCACTTCCTGATGCATCGCTGTAAGTTCGCGGTTGATCCGAACAGTACGGTTTTTGTCTGTCTTTTTACATTGTTCTGCGTATGGACAGTCAGAGCAGTCTTCACACTGATACACTTCTTCCTGTCGCCCATACTTGTTCCCTTTTACGTTTTTTCGATACTGAAGATAAAAGTTTTTCCCGTTTGGGCAACGCATGATTCCGTCTTCCCCGATTGGAAAATTTACTGCACGAAATGGATCTTCATGGTATTTCTTGTCAGTAGTTTCTTTCTTGAACATGGGAAACTTCATATATTTTTCTATTCCTTGCTGTTCACAGAAGATGTAATTGTTGTAAGAACCATATCCGGCATCTGCTACTGGGTACTTCGGATAGAAGCCATATGTAGTATAAAACTTGTTCATTAATGGAATAAAACAATCCATATCTGAGCGATACTGATTTACATCAATAACAGCAATGTATTCATCTGCAACACCGACCTGTACATTATAAGCTGGAAGCAACTGGTCATTTCTCATGTAGTCTGTCTTGATTCGCATAAAAGTGGCTGAATGATCTGTTTTCGAGTAGCTGTTGCGATCTTCTCCACAGATTTTGATTTTTTCCACGTATTCTTCCAACTTAGCAGCATACTCTTTGAGTTTCTCATAATGACATTGTTGTGTAGTTTTACGATGTCCCCTGCCATGAACAAACATTGCTTCATTAATCTGCCAGACTTCTGCATACTGTTCAGCAGCTTCCTTCAGATACTCTGGTGCGTACTCCCTATTGATACAAAGTTTCATACCTGTACATGAAAGTTCCTCATTGATTTCCTCAAATAGTGTAGTGATCTTACCAAAGAGACGGTATCTGGATTTTTCGGTTGCTTTTTTCCATACCCAGGAGTATTTATTCGCATTTGCTTCAAACTTGGATCCATCAATGTATAGATGTTGAAGATCCACATGCTCTGTCTCGAAGATTTTTTTGTTTATATCTTGAAATATTTCTTCAATGGAATCAGCAAGTACTTCGTTGATGAAGTAGCCGAAAGTGCGGTAAGAAGGTGCTTGATGATCCATAAGATACATGAAGCGGAGATTGATTTTACACTGATCCTCCAGTTCACGCAATGATATATAGCCATTCGCCATAAATCCAAACAAAACTGTTTTCAGCATGCTGACCGGGTCATACCTGAGTCTTCCTGTATCATGTTGAGGAATATTTTTCAGATATTTCTCCAGTTCGATTTCTCCCATAAATCTATCAAAAGTCAGCACTGGATCACAGATGTCCAAATAATCTTGAATTAGCATTGGCAAAACTGCCTGTTTTGGGTTAGAATAGATTATGTTATTAATTTTCATTGCAAGTTAATTATAACAGAAAGAAAGACCTTGAGTTCATTATAAACTCTTGGTCTTTCTTTTTTGGGGGACTATTCTTTTTTCACAGCCCCTTTTTTTTACCTATTTTTCATTTCGAATTGAGCCAGATAGACTGGCTATCTAGGTTAGCGCTTCGGCTAACATGAAATTCCATATTATTTTTGTGAGCGAAAACAGGCTGTTTTCACCTCATTTATTTTGCAATTTTTTGAAATAAATGGTATAGTTGTAGGGTTAAAAAATTATAAATATTGCTTGTATTTACGGCGTGAATCGCTATAAAATTAAGAGCAAAAGAACTAAAAACGGAGGAAAAATGAGGAAATTAGCATTAGATGATGATATTTTACTGAATATAGAGAAACCTGCCCGCTACATTGGACACGAAGTCAATTCGGTAATGAAAGATAAAAATGCAGTGGATATAAGGTTTGCAATGTGTTTTCCGGAGGTATATGAGGTTGGTATGTCCCATCTGGGAATCCAGATTCTGTACGATATGTTCAACCGCCGGGAGGATACCTGGTGCGAGAGAGTCTACTCTCCATGGATCGATCTGGACAAGATCATGCGTGAAAAACATATCCCGCTCTTTGCCCTGGAATCTCAGGATCCGGTGAAGGAGTTTGACTTTCTTGGCATCACATTACAGTTTGAGATGTGTTACACCAACGTGCTTCAGGTACTGGATTTGTCTGGTATCCCACTTCACAGTGCGGACAGAACTTTAGAAGATCCATTTGTCATTGGTGGTGGACCATGTGTTTACAATACAGAGCCACTGGCTGAATTTTTCGATATGTTCTATATCGGAGAGGGCGAAGTGGTTTATGATGAACTTCTGGAAGCATACAAAAAGTGGAAGAGAGCCGGAAAAAGCCGAAAAGAATTTCTGGAAATGGCAGCAGAGATTGAGGGAATTTACGTTCCTTCTTTTTATGATGTCACTTACAAAGAAGACGGCACAATCGAATCTTTCCTGCCAAACAATCCGCATGCAAAGGAAAAAATCAAACGAGTAGTTGCGGCAGATATGAGCCAGACAACCTATCCGTTAAAGCCGGTTGTCCCGTTTATCAAGGTTACACAGGACAGAGCCGTTCTGGAAATCCAGCGCGGCTGTATCCGTGGATGTCGTTTCTGTCAGGCGGGAATGGTTTATCGTCCGACACGTCCGCGTGATATCAACATGCTCAAAGAGACGGCACGTGCAATGCTGAAAAATACGGGACATGAAGAGATCACCTTAAGTTCTTTAAGTTCCAGTGATTACAACGAACTGGAAGAGATCGTCACCTTCCTGATCGATGAGTTCCACACACAGGGCGTCAACATTTCCCTACCGTCCCTTCGTATCGATGCATTTTCTTTGGATGTTATGAGCAAGGTGCAGGATGTGCGTAAGAGCAGTCTGACCTTCGCCCCGGAAGCCGGAACACAGAGGATGCGTAATGTAATCAACAAAGGTCTGACGGAAGACGACATTTTAAATGGTGCAGGACAGGCTTTTGAAGGTGGATGGACGAAGGTCAAGCTCTATTTCATGCTTGGACTTCCGACCGAAACCCAGGAAGATATGGAAGGAATTGCTGTTCTTGCAGATAAAGTAGCACGCCGGTATTATGAGATTCCGAAGGAGCAGAGAAATGGAAAATGTCAGATCACGGCAAGTAGTTCCTTCTTTGTACCGAAACCATTTTCACCGCTTCAGTGGGCGACCATGCAGCCGATGGAAGAATATATCCGCCGTGCAGGAATTGTACAGGAAGCATTCCGCAACCAGCTGAACCGCAAGAGTCTGCGCTACAACTGGCATACCGCCGAAGTAACCGTTCTGGAAGGCGTCTTTGCCCGCGGTGACCGGAAGGTCGGAAAGGTTCTGGAAGAGGCTTACCGTCTTGGCTGTATTTACGATGCGTGGGATGAGTATTTTGATTATGATAAATGGCTGCAGGCCTTTGAAAATACAGGTGTAGACATGGATTTCTATAATCTCAGAAAGCGTGAATTAGATGAAATCTTCCCATGGGATTTCATCAATTGTGGCGTGACAAAATCTTTCCTTATAAGAGAATGGAAGAATGCAATGGAAGGGAATGTAACCCCGAACTGCCGTGCAAAATGTTCCGGCTGTGGGGCAGCAAGTTACGGAGGAGGTGTCTGCTTTGAAGGCAAGAATTAAATTTCGGAAAAATGGAGTGATGAAGTTCATCGGACACCTGGATATCATGCGGTATTTCCAGAAAGCGATTCGCCGTGCCGAGATTCCGATCGCATTTACCAGTGGTTACAGCCCGCATATGATCATGTCTTTCGCTAATCCACTTGGCGTAGGGCTTACCAGTGACGGGGAATATTTTGATATCGAATTGACCGAGTCAATCGCCAGCAAAGAAGCGGTCAGACGGCTGAATGAACAGATGGTAGACGGCATGGAGATCGTCAGCTTTGTGCAGATCCCGGATGATAAGAAAAGCAAAGGAATGTCAATCGTAGCAGGTGCCGACTATTTATCTTCGGTAAAAAATGGCAGCCTGCCGGAAGATCTTGCTGAAAAGCTGGAAGCTTTTTATGCGCAGAATGAAATCTGTGTGGTCAAAAAGACGAAAAAGAGTGAAAAAGAAGTGGACATTCGTCCGATGATCTACAAGCTGGAATGCCGGGACGGAAAGATTTATATGCGTGTGGCAGCAGGAAGTGTCCAGAACTTAAAGCCGGAGCTGGTCACAGAAGCGTTTGTCCGCTATCTTGGTATGGATGCGGAGGAAGTGACCTTTACCCACCATAGACTGGAAACTTTTGCGGAATCCGAAGACACGGAGGGCAAGATGATTCTGGTTCCACTGGATGCACTTGGAACGGAGATTGTATAGATGGAACGAAAAGTACTCCTTACGGAATGCATAAACCGCCGGGTGCTTGCACTTTTAGAGGATGAGAAAGTAACGGAATTTCACTTTGGCAGTAGCGGAGAAAAAAAGAGCTGCCGCCTGGGTGAAATTTATGTCGGAAGAGTACGGAAAATCCTTCCGAATATCGGTGGCGCATTTGTTGAAATTGCCAATGGTGAGCAATGCTATTTTGCGCTGGATGGAAAATATACCCCGGTTTTCACCAATAAGATCGGAAAGAAGCCACTTGTGATCGGTGATGAGCTTCTGGTTCAGGTGGAGAAAGAAGCAGTGAAAACCAAGCAGCCTGTCGTGACCGGGAACTTAAATTTCACCGGGCAGTATGTAGTACTGACTTCCGGCAATCGTACCATTGGTGTATCCGGTAAAATCCACGGTGTCAGGAAAGAAGAACTGCAAAAGCTGGGACAGGACTATATAGACTGTGATTTCGGATTGATTTTCAGGACAAATTGTGTGGAAGCAGAAGAAACACAGATCCGTGCCGAAATTGACAAACTGGCAGAGAACTATCACAGAATCGTAGAATATGGCAAGATGCGGACCTGCTTCAGCTGTCTGCAGAGTGCACCGGATCCGTGCGTACAGGCACTCCGGGATATTTACAAAAAAGATTTGACGGAAATTATTGTAGAGGAAACGGTAGAAGATGGAGCTTTGTATAAAGAAGTTCAGACTTATCTGAAAACGGAAATGCCAGATGAACTTCCGCTTCTCCGTGCGTATACGGATCCGTCTTATCCACTTGTAAAATGTTATAACCTGGAAGGGGCGATCCGAGAAGCCAGACAAGAACGGGTATGGATGAAATCTGGGGCTTATCTGGTGATCCAGCCAACCGAGGCGCTGACTGTAATCGATGTCAATTCCGGAAAATGTCTGAAAAAGAATTCTCATTTTCCGGAGATCAACCGCGAGGCAGCAAGAGAAGCAGTCCGCCAGATCCGGCTCCGCAATATTTCCGGTATCATTATTATTGATTTTATCAACATGAAATCAGCAGAAGAGAAGAAAGAACTTCTTGCGTATCTGCAGCGGGAATTAAAGAAGGACCCAAATCCCGGGAATGTGATGGGAATGACGAAACTGCAGCTGGTGGAAATTACACGAAAGAAAATCCGAAAAACACTGGAGGAAAGTTTACATGGGTAAAAAAGAAGTCAAAACAAATGCAATGCGAATTTTAGACAGAAAGAAAATTTCTTACGAATATCAGACCTATGAATGCGATGAATTCACAGACGGAATTGAAACCGCCGACAAGCTGAATCTGCCTCACGAACAGGTTTACAAGACCATTGTCACAACTGGAAAAAGTGGTGAACATTATGTGTTCGTGCTCCCGATCGAAGCGGAGATTGATTTTAAGAAGGCTGCAAAAGCGGTTGGTGAAAAATCTATTGAAATGCTTCATTTAAAAGAGTTAACACCGCTTACCGGCTATGTGCGTGGTGGATGCACTTCGATCGGAATGAAAAAGCATTTTCCGACGGTCATTGATGCAAGTGCACAGCAGTTTGAGAAAGTCTATGTAAGTGCCGGAAGAATCGGTGCACAACTGACACTTGCACCGGAGGATTTGAGAAAAGCAGCGGATGCTACATTTGCAGATGTAATTCATGCATAGAAAGTTTTCAAAAAAAGAAATTCTATTAGACAAAATGCAAGATTTTCAACAGATTCCAAAAGAAAATCTTGCATTTTTCACGTCAGCGTAATAAAGTAATAACTACATAAGTGTAGAAACATCTGCCCGGTGTTTCTACAGAAAATGCAGGTTTGCCATGTGCAGATCAGAATACATGAATTGAGAGATGGAGGAATACCAACAGATGATTAAGGTAGTGAAATTCGGCGGAAGCTCTCTTGCCGATGCAGTACAGATTAAAAAGGCAGGAAAGATCGTTCTTTCAGAGGAATCAAGACGTTACGTTGTACCGTCTGCTCCGGGAAAGCGTTTTTCCGACGACACCAAGGTAACAGATATGCTGTATCGTTGTTACGGCGCAGCTGTAAAAGAGAAGAAATTTACAGAATTACTCGCTGACATTCAGAAGAGATATCAGGGAATCATTGAAGGGCTTGGGATCACTCTTTCTCTTGACGAAGAATTTGCCACCATCCGTGATAATTTTGCAAAGAAGATCGGAAGAGATTATGCTGCTTCCCGTGGAGAATATTTAAACGGACGTGTAATCGCAGCTTATCTTGGATATGAGTTTATCGATGCGGCAGAAGTGATCAAGTTTGATGAAAATGGGAACTTCCTTTCAGAAGAAACTAACCAGGTACTTGCAGACAGACTTTCAAAAGTAGAGCGTGCCGTGATTCCTGGATTCTACGGAGCACGTCCGGACGGAACGATCCAGACATTTTCCCGCGGCGGATCTGATGTAACAGGATCGATCGTTGCAAGAGCCACACATGCTGATATGTATGAGAACTGGACAGACGTATCCGGATTCCTCATTGCAGATCCCCGTATCATCAAGAATCCAAAAGGAATCGAAGCAATTACTTACAAAGAGTTGCGTGAGCTTTCTTATATGGGTGCCAGCGTATTACATGAAGATGCAATCTTCCCGGTTCGTAAAGAAGGAATCCCGATCAACATCCGTAATACAAACGCACCGGAAGAAAAGGGTACTCTGATCGTAGAAGGAACCTGCAGAAAGCCGAAGTATACAATTACCGGTATTGCAGGAAAGCGTGGATTTGCTTCTATTACAATTGAAAAAGCAATGATGAACTCAGAAGTCGGATTTGGCCGCAAGGTTCTTGGTGTATTTGAAGATGAAGGGATTTCTTTTGAACATATGCCGTCAGGAATTGATACTATGACTATCTTCGTTCATCAGGATGAATTTGAAGAACATGAGCAGAAAGTGCTTGCGGGCATCCACCGTGCCGTGAATCCGGATGACATCGAACTGGAATCCGATCTTGCACTGATCGCTGTTGTTGGACGTGGAATGCGTCAGACACGCGGTACAGCCGGAAGAATTTTCTCCGCACTGGCACATGCACATGTCAATGTAAAAATGATCGACCAGGGATCCAGCGAATTAAATATTATCATCGGTGTGAGAGAGCACGACTTTGAAGCTGCAATCAAAGCAATTTATGATATTTTTGTTAACACTCAGCTGTAAATCTTCAATTCGATTCTCAAATATGGTATAGTACAGGTGTTGGGGAAAACTCCCCTGTACAGAACATTCATACAAGAGAGGATACGAAAATGAACATATTATTTTTCCTGAAGCCAAAAGCAGAAGTGGCATTTGTATATGACTACCACACGCTCAGACAGGCAATGGAAATCATGGAGTACCACAAATACTCATCCATTCCGATGATCAACCGGGAAGGTAAATACGTCGGCACAATCACCGAAGGAGACCTGCTCTGGGGACTTAAGAAGCTGAACATCCTGAATCTGAAAGGGGCAGAAGACATTGCAATCACGAAGATTGCAAGAAGAGCAGATTACCGGCCGGTAAGCGCTGATTCTAATATGGAAGATCTGATGGAAAAAGCGATGGATCAGAACTTTGTTCCGGTCATAGATGACCAGAAGAATTTCATAGGAATCATAACACGTAAAGACATTATCGGATATTGTTACGAAAAAATTAAAAAAATTGCAAATTAGGGGTTGACTTTGTGCGGTATGCCACTGTATAATACAGAGGTATGCCGCACAACGAGGTTATAAGTCCTGATTTGATCAGACACCGTAGTTGGCGAGTAATGATAATAGGAGGTGCCATATGTACGCAATTATAGCAACAGGTGGTAAACAGTACAAAGTAGCCGAAGGCGATATCATTAAAGTAGAAAAGCTTGGTGTGGAAGCCGGACAGTCTTATACTTTTGACCAGGTTCTCGCAGTAAGTGGTGACGAGCTTAAAGTTGGAACACCAGTAGTAGAAGGTGCAACAGTTGAAGCATCTGTAATTGGTGACGGAAAAGCTAAAAAAGTTATCGTTTACAAGTATAAGAGAAAAACAGGTTACCACAAGAAAAATGGTCACAGACAGCAGTATACAGCAGTTAAGATCGAAAAGATCAACGCGTAAGAAGCTGGTGGTTATATGATACGAGTAACCATTTATAAAAATGAAAAACATCAATGTGTAGGTTTCAAAGCACATGGTCATGCGGGATTCAGTGAAGAAGGACAGGATATTGTCTGCGCAGCTGTTTCCGTACTTACGATCAATACTTTGAATGCCATTGAGAAATTTGCGGATGACCGTACAAGCCTTGTATCCGATGAATCCAAAGGACTCATTGACTATCGACTTAAAGGTAATCCGACTCGCGAGGCAAAGCTTTTGCTTGACGCGATGGTTCTTGGTCTGGAAGAGATTGCAGAAGATGAGAACTACAGAGAATATATGGATTTGACATACGAGGAGGTGTAACAACCATGATGAAATTAAACCTTCAGTTTTTCGCTCATAAAAAAGGAGTTGGTTCTACAAAGAACGGTCGTGACTCTGAATCTAAGAGACTTGGAGCAAAAAGAGCAGACGGACAGTTTGTAAAAGCTGGTAACATCCTTTACAGACAGCGCGGAACAAAGATTCATCCAGGAATCAATGTAGGTCGCGGTGGTGACGATACATTATTTGCACTGGTTGACGGTGTTGTTCGTTTTGAAAGAAAAGGAAGAGATAAGAAACAGGTTTCTATCTATCCAGTAGCTGAATAAGCAGATTTAACAGAGGCTTCAAACTTTTTTGGTTTGAAGCCTTGTTTTTAGTCATAAATAAGGAGGACATATTATGTTTGCAGACAGAGCAAAAATATATATCCGATCCGGAAAGGGCGGCGACGGTCACGTCAGCTTTCGCAGGGAATTATATGTTCCGAATGGCGGTCCGGACGGAGGCGACGGCGGTCGCGGCGGTGATGTAATCTTTGAAGTGGACAAAGGTCTTAACACACTGGTAGATTTCCGTCACAAGACAAAATATAAAGCACAGGACGGAGAAGAAGGCGGCAAAAAGCGCTGTCATGGTAAGGATGCAAAGGATCTGATCCTGAAAGTTCCTGAAGGGACAGTTATCCGTGAAGCAGAGACCAATAAAGTCATTGCCGATATGTCGGGCGAGAACCAGCGCCAGATTATCTTAAAAGGCGGTAAGGGCGGTCTTGGAAATATGCATTTTGCAACCTCTACCATGCAGGTTCCGAAGTATGCACAGCCGGGAAAGCCTGCACAGGAACTCTGGGTGAATCTGGAACTTAAGGTGATCGCAGACGTTGGGCTTGTAGGTTTCCCGAATGTTGGTAAATCCACATTCCTTTCCCGTGTAACCAATGCGCAGCCAAAGATTGCAAATTATCATTTCACAACACTCAGCCCGAACCTTGGAGTTGTAGATCTGGAAGGTGCAAAGGGATTTGTTATTGCAGATATTCCGGGACTGATTGAAGGAGCATCAGAAGGTGTCGGACTTGGACATGAATTTTTGCGTCATGTTGAACGTACCAAGATGATGATCCATGTTGTGGATGCGGCAGGTATCGAAGGACGTGATCCGGTTGAAGACATTTACAAGATCAACGCTGAACTGGAAGCCTATAACAAAGAAATTTCCATGCGTCCACAGGTCATTGCAGCGAATAAGGTTGACCTGATTTATTCCGAAGATGAAGATCCGATCCAGAGACTGAGAGATGAGTTCGAGCCAAAAGGAATCAAGGTATTCCCGATTTCCGGTGTGACCGGAGAAGGGCTTTCTGATCTTCTTTACTATGTAAATAATGAACTTCAGAAGTTGGATGACAAGCCGATCGTATTTGAACAGGAATATTTCCCGGAAGAAGAGATCATCCACATGGATCTTCCATATACCGTGGAAAAAGAAGGCGATGTATTTGTAGTAGAGGGACCGAAGATCGAAAAGATGCTTGGTTACACCAATCTGGATTCCGAGAAGGGATTTGCTTTCTTCCAGAAATTCCTGAAAGAAACCGGTATCCTTGAGCAGCTTGAAAATGCAGGTGTTCAGGAAGGCGATACTATCCGTATGTACGGTCTTCAGTTTGAATATTACCGTTAGAAAAGAACATAATTTCAGAAAGGAGAAGTTTTATGACTTCCAAACAGAGAGCTTATTTAAAGAGCCTTGCGATGACAATGGATCCGATCCTTCAGATCGGTAAATCCAGCGTAACACCGGAACTTACCGCAGCTGTTGCAGAAGCGCTTGAAGCAAGAGAACTGATCAAGCTTCACGTTCTTCAGAACTGTGGAGATGATCTGCGTGGAATGGCAGAGATCCTTGCAGAGCGTACACGTTCCCAGGTGGTACAGGTTATCGGAAGAAAAATCGTTCTTTATAAAGAAGGAAAAGACGACAAGAAGAAAATCGTTCTTCCTTAATGAGTGGAGTATAGATTATGAGAATTGGTATTATGGGCGGAACATTTGATCCCATCCACAACGGGCATCTGATGCTTGGTGAATATGCATACCAGCAGTTCCATCTGGATGAAGTGTGGTATATGCCAAACGGCAATCCGCCCCATAAATCAAATCCGGAAATACGAAAAGATTTACAGGACCGTGCCGAAATGACACGCCTTGCAATTGAAGAGATCCCGTATTTCCGGCTTTGTACCTATGAAATGGATCGAAAGGAAACTTCGTACTCCTATCAGACAATGGAGTATTTTAAAGAGAATTATCCGCAGGATGAATTTTATTTTATCATCGGTGCGGATTCTCTTTTCAATCTGGAAACCTGGAAATGTCCGGAAAGACTTCTGAAAACAGCGGTTATCCTGGCAGCATATCGGGATGATGCAGGAGCGCCGAAAGAAATGCGCCGTCAGATCACATATTTGAAAGAAAAGTATGCATGTGATATCCGGCTTCTCCGTACCCCTGTGATGCCGGTTTCTTCCAGTGAGATCCGGCAGATGATCCGAGGAGGAGAGACAGAAGATCTTCCGATTCCGAAAAAGGTTGCAGATTATATAGATTTGAACAGATTATATCAGGTGAGTGAACATGACGGAAACAATACTTAAGATGCAGAAAAAAGTAAAACGGTACCTGGATAAAGACCGTTATGATCATACGATCGGTGTGATGCATACGGCAGGCTGCCTTGCCATGCGTTATGGTGCCAATCTGGAGCAGGCTTTGACGGCAGGACTTTTACATGACTGTGCAAAATGTGTGCCGGCAGATGAAAAGATTAAGCTCTGCGAGAAAAATCATATCGAAATTTCCGATGCAGAGTACAAAAATCCGGGACTTCTGCACGCAAAGCTGGGCGCATTTTTTGCCCGGAAAAAATATGGAATAGAAAATGAAGAGATTCTACGATCGATCGAGTCTCATACAACCGGTCGTCCGAATATGTCTCTGCTTGATAAGATCATTTATATCGCAGATTATATTGAGCCTGGAAGAGATGTTGCACCAAATCTTCCGGAAGTACGTGCGCTTGCATTTGTAGATATCGATGCATGTCTTTACCGTATTCTGGAAGATACACTTGCATATCTTGCCGAAAAAGGTGCAACGTTAGATCCTGCGACAGAAGAGACATTTTTATATTATAAGAACCTGAAAAACAGTGATTCCGAAAAGGAGGACAAAAACTGATGAAGACAATCGAGCAGTCAAGAGAGATGGCAAAACTTGCCTGCGAAGCACTCGCTGACAAAAAAGGCGAAGATATCCGTGTAATTGACATTGCAGGAATCTCTGTGCTTGCAGATTATTTTATCATTGCAAACGGAACCAACGAAAGCCAGGTAAGAGCACTGGTTGACAATGTAGAAGAGACACTCGGAAAAGCAGGATACGAAGTCAAACAGCGTGAAGGCTATGGCCTTGGAAGCTGGGTGCTTCTTGACTTTGGCGACATTATCGTTCATGTATTTGACAGAGAAAACCGTGTTTTCTATGATCTGGAAAGAATCTGGAGAGACGGAAAACAGGTTGATCCGGAAGAATTATAAAAAAATTCAAAATGAGAATGTGCTTCGGCACATTCTTTTTTTAAATGTGAAAAGCAGGGCATGCGCCCTGCTTTTCTGATACAATTATTCAAGATATATAAGCTTATTCACAAAGTCTTGAGAATGCATCCGCAACAAACTGAACTTTAGTTCCAACAATAACCTGTACAGAAGTTTTTCCAGGTCTAATAACACCTGCAACACCTGCAGATTTGATCACTTTGTCGTTAACTGCAGTCATATCTTTTACTTCCAGTCTCAGTCTTGTTACACAGTTGTCGATGCTTGCAATGTTTTCCTTTCCGCCGCAACCTTCAAGAATCTTTGCTGCGATAGCTGTAAAGTCATCACTTGCTAATTCTACATTTTTTTCTGCTTCCAGATCGTCATCATCTTCTCTACCCGGTGTCTTCAGATCAAATTTCTTGATCGCAAAGAGGAATACAAAGTAAAATACCAAAAAAGCTGCGATTCCAAGAGGAATGATGAGCCATATCTTAGCTGCTGCCGGAAGAGAAGCAGAGAAGAATAAGTCCATCGCACCTGCTGAGAATGAGAATCCTGCACGGAATCCAAGAGCAACCGTGATCATTGTGAAGATACCGTAAAGTGCTGCATAAATTACATAAAGTACCGGTGCAAGAAACATGAATCCGAATTCGAACGGTTCAGTTACACCACAGATGAATGCACAAATAGCTGCAGAAGCTACAAGTCCGATTGCAACTTTCTTTTTACCCGGTTTTGCACATTTTACCATAGCAAGAGCTGCACCCGGGATACCAAACATCATACATGGGAAGAATCCTGACATGTACATTCCAAGGCTCCAAGATACGTCTGCAGAGGTTTCACCGGCCCAGAAGTGCTGTAAGTCACCAAGACCAATGGTATCAAACCAGAATACGTTGTTCAGTGCGTGATGTAATCCGGTAGGGATCAACAGACGGTTGAGGAATGCATAGATACCGGCTCCTACAACATCCAGACCAACAATACCTTTTCCAAGAGCAACAAGTGCACCGAAAAGTAATGGCCATACGAATAATAAAACAACAGATGCAAGGATAGATACAACTCCTGCAATAATTGCTACACAGCGTTTTCCACTGAAGAAAGCCAACCAGTCTGGAAGCTTTGTGTTTTTGAATCTGTTGTAGCACATTGATCCGATGATACCTGCAAGAATACCGATAAACGGGTTTTCAATTTTGTCGAATGCAAGTGTCTTTGTTGCGCTGTCTGCGATAGAAGGCATGATCGTTGTAACAAATCCTGTTGCAAGAAGTGTTTTCATCATAAGCCATGAAGCAAGAGCAGCGATACCGCCGGTACCATCATTCTTTTCAGACATACCGACACCGACACCGATTGCAAAAAGAATTGCCATATTGTCGATCAGAGCACCACCTGCTTTTACTAAAAACAGACCGATCAGATTTACTGCACCCTCGATGTCTCCACCCTGCATCGTAGCCGGACATAACCTGTATCCAATACCCATGAGGATACCACAGATCGGAAGAATAGCTACCGGGAGCATTAACGCTTTACCAAGTTTTTGTAAGAATTTCATCTTTTCTCCTCCTTAGAAATAAAATAAAAGTATACACTAAACTGGACCATTCCAGTTAGCTTCGATTGAAAAAGCACAGATCCTAGGATAATTTAAGCACAGCATCCTCCAGTGTGACTTCGCCTTTCTTCTGAAGGGCTATTTTTCCATAAGTATCTGTATTACAGATGAGTACCGGAGTAATGGTATTTAATCCGGCTGCCTGGATCTTATCCAGATCAACTTCCATCAGGAGATCTCCCTGTTTTACCTTGTCACCTGCAACAACGTGGGGGGTAAAAGGTTCTCCTTTCAGTGTAACGGTATCAAGACCGATATGGATCAGAATCTCTGTTCCCTGGGTGCTTGTCATAGTAACGGCGTGAAGAGTATCAAATACCATACTCAATTCCCCATCTGCCGGTGCATAGACCTTTCCCTCGGAAGGAATGACTGCAAATCCGTCTCCTAATATTTTATCCGCAAAAGTCGAATCCGGAACTTCTGTGATCGGTACGACTTTTCCGTTACACGGGGAGTGGAGTAGATTCCCCTTATTTTTTCCTTTAAATAAACCTAACATGTGATCTCCTTTCCATCTACATAGACGCTTACTATATTCAAATCTTTATCTAAAAGCACAAAATCTGCTTTCTTACCAGCGGAGATACTTCCGACCTCATGGAAAATTCCGATTTCTTTTGCCGGATTTTCAGATGCGCACATGACTGCTGTTTCAAACGGAAGGCCGACTTTCTTAACCATAAAACGCACACAGTCCATAAGATTCGTAGCAGAACCAGCAATTGTTCCATCATGCAGAGTAGCAAGATTGCCTTTTACCTTTACCGGCTGTCCGCCAAGGGTGTAATCTCCATCATTCAGACCAGTTGCTCGCATACTGTCACTGATCAGGATCATACGCTTCGCACCAAACATGGCAAAGGTTGCGCGGATCACAGACGGATGAATATGTACACCGTCGCAGATCAGCTCTGCATGGCATGTTTCAGAATCCCTAACTGCACCGATCACGCCCGGATTTCTATGATTCAATGGTGGCATTGCATTGTACAAATGGGTTGCATGGGAAGCACCACGCTGAATGGCTTCTTTTGCAGTATCATAATCCGATGCGGTATGCGCAAGGGATATAACCACCTCATCCTTTGCTTTCTCGATAAATTCCATGGCTCCCGGTTCTTCCGGTGCAAGATCCACCAGTTTGATCAGTCCCTTTGCCGCCTTTTGAAGCCGGCAGAAATATTCATAATCACAATGCAGGATATTTTCTTCTGCCTGGGCACCTTTTTTGGAAGCACTGATAAATGGTCCTTCCATATTGATACCGACCAGGTGTGCACCGCCATTGTAGGCGTAATCACCTGCATTTTTCATGACATTTAAAAGCTCGTCTTTAGCAATTGTCATGGTAGCCGGACAGACAGAAGTCACACCGATGGAAGCTTCATATCTCGTAATGATATCCAGTGCTTCTTTTGTACCGTCGCACATGTCTGCTCCCATGCATCCGTGAAAATGAATGTCCACAAGTCCCGGAATCATATAAAGTCCCTGGGCATCCACGATCTGGGCATCTTGTTCCGAAAAATCCGAAAAACTTACAAATCTGCCATTTTCTACAACTGCATTCCCGTTCACAAAAGTATGATCTTCTGTATAAATTGACGCATTTTTAATGATCATTTTCAAAGCCTCCGTTCCTTGCAGACATGATTATAAAGGAAGTTTGCTAAGTGCAGCTTCGTCAGCTACCAAAGTCACATCATTATGCAGCTGTAAAACAGAAGCAGGAACCTTCGGTGTGATCGGACCAAAGAAGGCATCTCTTACGATTTCTGCTTTATCTTCGCCACTTGCAACGATCAGGATTTTCTTTGCCTGCATGATCGTCTTGATTCCCATTGTATAAGCCTGTTTCGGAACATCGTCAGCTGAAGCAAAGAAACGTTTGTTTGCTTCGATGGTGGACTGAGTCAGATTTACACAATGAACCTGCTTGTCAAAAGCTTCCCCCGGTTCGTTGAATCCGATATGACCGTTATGACCGATTCCGAGAAGCTGAAGATCTACGCCGCCTAAAGACTGGATCAGATCGGTATATTCCTGGCATTCTTTTTGAGAATCCGGTTCCATTCCATTTGGAAGGTGTGTATTCTCAGCTGGAATATTCACATGATCAAATAGGTTCTGATGCATGAAATAGTAGTAGCTCTGATCGTTGTCACGGCTAAGTCCTTTATATTCATCAAGGTTTACCGTCATAACTTCTGAGAAATCAAGATCACCTTTGTTATACCATTCCACCAACTGATTATAAAGACCGATCGGAGTAGATCCGGTTGCAAGCCCCAGAACACAATTTGGTTTCATAATAACCTGTGCAGAAACAATATTGGCAGCCTTGCGGCTCATGTCTACGTAATCTTTTGCTTTGTAAATTCTCATTTTTATCCTCTTTCCATTCCATAAATATTAAACGCCACGATTCTTTATACAATTTGCATATATCACAGCAAGTTGTATTAGTACATATACACATCCTAACCAATGCGCACACTTCTGCCTACAAAAAATTTAGCGTTTTACCGAATTACATTGAAATTGGTGAATATTCTTCTAGTTAAATTCATGATATTATTATAACAAAAAAATCAAGATTACCCATGTAAAAAACTACGTGAGGTATATAAAAAACAACAAAAACAACAAATATACATAAAAATGTTATCCTTGCTTTTCATATCTTATGGGGATATTGCTAGACAATCTTTGTTTCTAACGGTTTTAAGGATTTCTACTCATTTTGGTTTCCAAGAAAAAGCTGTTTTTATAAACTTCTGATTGAATAAAATCCTTTTCCGAAGCAAGGACAGAAAGGGTCTGTTCTACGATCTGGAAAGAATCTGGAGTGATGGCAAACAGGTGGATCCGGAATATCTGTAAATATATTTTCTGATGTTTTCGTAGGGTTTTAAAATAAATGCGAAAAGAGGTTGAAAAACCTTTTGCCGCATTTATTTTTTTACGCATAAAGAAGGAGAGGTGAGAGCATGAGCAAAAAGCCGTATACAAGTTTAACTTTTGAAAAACGCCAAATTATAGAAAATATGGCAAAAAAGAAGCAGACGCCGCAGCGGATTGCAGAAGCGACCGGGGTTCATGTGGCGACTATTTACAGGGAAATGAAACGCGGTCAGACAAAAGACGGATACAGTGCAATCAAAGCACAATGTGAAGTTTTGAGATAATACGGGTCAACAGATCGGCCATTTTATAAAGGTTATATTTTCGGAGTAGGTCAACAGGTTTTCGGTTCAGTTTTTAAGGTGAAAACAGAACAGCGGTGGAGAACACGAACGCTTAAAAAAGTTCCATGAAGGATAACAGGTTTTTTACTTTTAAGGCGAAAGTAAATAAGGTTTGGAAGTTCCCGACAAAAAAACAGCCGTCGGATCGCGTGAAAGCCGATTAACAAGAACACGCCCGAAAATATCACCCTTATAAAATGGCCGATTATAGCAAAAATGAAAGGAGCGTGAACCGGTGGGCAAAGAAACAGACGCACTTCTGAAAATTGCAAGAGAAAGAGAAAGAGAAAACAAAAAAGATCTTCTGGCTTACCAGAAGTTAAAAGAGATTAGCACCGGAAGAACATATTCGGAAGTACAGGACATTTTAGACAGAATGGGAAAGCAGCTTTCACGGTGGGTAGGCGCTACACCGTGTCAGCCGAACGAATACGCGTTAGACTGGCGCGGCCACAAAGTAACGCCGCCTATTGAAGAAACAACAGGCGACAGAGAGTAGAAAGGAGCGTGAACCATTGCGAACATTTAAAGAAACTTCAAAGATCGTCGAGGAAGTGGCAAACATAGCGCTGCAGGCAGCAGAAGAAAAAGGGCTGACTTTCCGCGAAGTTCTTTACCTTCCGGAAATGATAGACGCAAGAATAAAAAAAGAGATTGAAAAAAGGGAAGAACCATTTAGGAGAACCCCGCAGCAGTGAAAACCGCGTGGCGCCCGACTATTCGATCGGTTTTAATTGAGAACAAACCTTTTCAGCAGCGGTTACAACGGCCGTTTTGATTGTTTGACCTTCCGTGGTTTCAATATCGGCGTTGTCGAGTTCGTCAATTAAAACTTTCCTGAAATAGTCAAAGACTTCGTAAAGTTCAGGATCTTTTTTCAAAATTACACCCCCTTTCACCTTCATATTACCACGAAGGCAGCAGGGGAACCAGAAGAAAGGAGCATTTACAACGAAGATTATTATTTTTAGAAGCCTTCGCAAGTATTCGGAAGACGACTTCAGCACGTTCGCGGCAGCGCTGCACGACGTACCGGGAGCGAAGGCCAACAAAAGAACCTTGACAATAGAAGCGAACGGCCACCGGGTAGAGTTCCGGAACGGTTCGCCCTACGATCCGAAGAACGCCGGACTTCACGCAGACATAGCGATCCCACATTATGACTACATAACAGCCGGATCAGAATATGAAAAGGATCCACGCTTCCGGAATTGTTCTTTTACCCGCGTTCTGGAAATTATGAAAGGAATAGTGAAGACATGAAAGAACGACCGGAAAGAAAAGTTATTTTCGAGATTACCGGCGACGGCCTGACCGCGGAAGAAGTCGGCAGGATCCGGCAGGTAATAAGACACCTTAATTATAAAAGAGGACGACGCAAGGCGCCGCGCCTGTTTTATAGATACAATTTCACCCAAAGAAAGGAGATCTAACAAAATGAGTTTAGTTGACGCGTTCGCGAAAGAAGACAGAACCGAAGTGAAGTTTTCACAGTTCTTCGCACTGGTAAAGCAGGCGGCACAGTATGAAACAGTTATGAACGCCGTAAATTGCGACGTTCCGCACCGGTTTATCAGGGAGACAATGACCGGAAAGAAAGAAGAGGTTCCGGAAATTCCAGAGAAAAAAGAAGCCGTTCTGGGCGTTGTGAAGGTGGACTTCGACGCGGAAGAGTTCAGAAAGACTTTGCAGGAAGCCACCGCAGAGATCAAAGCGAAGTTCGGACCGGAAGAGGACGAAGCAGAACAGGAGCAGGAAGCACCGGTAAAAGAGCCGCCGGAAATTACCGCAGAAAGTATTCTGGCAGCAGCAGAAGAAACCACACTGGCAGCAGCAGAAGAAACCGCACTGGAAGCGGCAGAGGAAGCCACCCGCAGAAGGTAGAAAGGAGAACGAAACATGGTAGCAGTAGGAATTATTTGTTTTATCGCGGGAGCAGTCGCCGCCACGGTTGGCCTTGTGGCCTTCGGCGTACACCTTGCGAACCAGAATAAACAGTGAAAGCGCTTATGAAATATCCGGGCAGCAAGTGGGGATCCGCGGACTGGATAATTTCACACTTTCCAGAACATCACAGTTATTTAGAACCGTTCTTCGGTTCCGGCGGCGTTTTCTTCAATAAACCACGATCAGACATTGAGACAATAAACGATCTTGACGGCGAAGTGGTAAACCTTTTCAGGCAGATCCGGAACGATCCGGAACGTCTGGCCCGCGAAATATACTTCACGCCATATTCACGGGAAGCCTACGAAATGGCATACCAGAAAGAACCGGAAAACGACCTTGAAAAAGCAGTTCTGTTTTACACACGCCTAAACATGGGCCACGGGTTCAGGACACAGGGCGAGAAAGTAGGGTGGAAACTGGACGTTCAGGGAAGGGAAAAGGCCTACGCGGCCGCGGACTGGTGCAAGATACCGGAAAAGATAATGGAAGCAGCGGAGCGCCTGCGGGGCGTACAGATAGAGAACCGCCCGGCGGTAGAAGCGATCCGGAAGTTCAATTTTGAAAACGTCCTGATCTATTGCGATCCACCTTACGTTCTTTCTACCAGATGCCGGAAACAGTACCGGCATGAAATGACGGACGAGGATCACGAAGTATTACTGGAAGCATTGCTGCAGCACAAAGGCCCGGCAATTATCAGCGGTTATTCTTCGCCGCTATACGAAGAACGCCTGAAAGACTGGTACCGGGAAGAACGGATAAATTACGCACAGAACGCGCAGCAGCGCCGGGAAGTTATATGGTGCAACCAGAAGACAGAGAAGACGGCGCAGCAGTTGACATTATTTTGAAAGGAAAACGGCAAATGAAAAGAAAATATGGCGTTGTAGATTACCTGCGGAAGCATTACCCACCACCGGAAGGATCCGGAGAAGTGGAAGTGGAGTTCTTAGAAGGCTACGACAGCATAGAAGGACCAGACGGATCAATGGGCTTCGGCGTATTTGTTCCGACAGAAGAAAAGATCTATATTGCCGACGACTTACCGGGCGGCGAAGAAAGCATGATCGAAACCGTGGCCCACGAATGGAAATACTGGCTTCAATATTGCAACGACGAAGCATACGACGAAGAGGAAGCGGAAGACTTCGCCCGGCAGATTGTAGAAGAATTTTTATAAGAAAAGGAGATCAAACCATGAGCAACAACAATTACGACGCATTTAGAACATTCATTGAAGGCAGCTTCGGCTTCGGGGGGGGGGCAGAGCATGAAGAAAGAAGGACAGAAGGCGCCTTCTATTGACGACCTGAAAGAAGCGGGATCCGAAGAAGAGTTCAAAGCCCGCCTGAAAGAAGGGCAGGCGTTCAGATTAAAAGAAAAGGCCGGGTTCCATGTAATAAGCATTGACGAGAACCGGCCGCCACTGGTGCAGGTGGTAGGTGATAGCGAACTAATCGCGCAAATGTTGGCGTTTGCAATTTCGGAGATTATCGAAAGCAGCGTGAAAAATGGAGTTCCGCGCGAACAGGCCGAAGGAATGTTCCGGATCGCGTTAGAACTTGGAATAGCAACTTCGAGAAATTAGCAGGAAGGGAGAACACAGCATGAAAGGAAAAATGAACTTGCCTTTGAAAGAGTTTTTAACCTTAGTAGGACCGGCGCAGGTTTTACACATTATCGAAGAAGGTGAAACAGAACCGGCCTTCAAAGATAGATCCGTAAAAATAAGAGATCACGAAGAACTACTGGATCGCGAAGTGAAATTCATTCAGCCGGCAGCAGATACAGAGAACGCCGGAAAGTATATCTTCAAGATCTGGATCTATCCGGTGACTGCATGATTACGGTAAAAGATTTTCTGGAAAAGATAACGAACCCAGACCGGATCAAGATTGTAAAGGGCGAAGAAGTCCTTTTCGCAGGTTATAAGGGCGCCTTAGTTCATGAAGGCGCCGCAGACCTTTCGCCGGACATTCTGGAAGCGGAAATGGTATCTTTCAGAATAGATCCGGAGATCCGGGCGAAGGACTGGAAGGCGCGCGGCCTTATGGCCCCGATCGAACCGGAACAGGCGCCGGACTATAAGTTTTCAGATCTGGAAATGATACTGTATTACAAAATTTGCATATAGAGGAAAAAAGCATGGGAAAAATGCTTGAAACAAAATTTGATTGTGAAGAAAGTTGTTTATCATGCGGAAGCACAGAAACGCGAACCGTAAAAGTTACAATCAAGAGAAAGAAGAGAGAAGACAATATTATTTCGTTTCACCTATGCAAAAGGTGTCTAAACGAAATAGCGCGGGAATTTTACCCGTTTAGTTAGAAGCAACAATGAAGGGAGATCTAACCATGGCACAATTAAGCAAAGCCCTATTCAGTAGCACAAAGGAAGACTGGGCGACACCACAGGACTTTTTCGACAAACTGGACGAAGAATTTCACTTCGATCTGGATCCTTGCGCAGACGCAGAAAACGCGAAGTGCAAGGAATATTTCACAAAAGAGGAAAACGGACTTTTGAAGGATTGCGTCGCGTCTTCTGCAATCCACCATACGGCCGAACATCAACGGGCGAATGGATCCGGAAGTGTTACGAAGAAGCGAAGAAGCCCGGAACGGTTGTCGTTGCACTTATTCCGGCGCGCACTGACACAAGGTTTTTTCACGATTACATATACCACAAAGCGGAAATTCGCTTCATTAAAGGGCGTCTGAAATTCGGCGGCTGCAAGGACGCGGCGCCGTTCCCGTCTATGGTGGTTATTTTCGGAAAGGAAAAAGAGCATGAAGAGACAGAACACGCCGGCAGCAGAGGAACCGGCAAAGAAGAAGCGTAGACGCAGGGCCACAGATCCAAAAACGGGCCTTACCGTATTCGAGCCGAACACGGTTTATTTTAACGATTATCTGGAAACATACATAGGCGCAAAATGGCAGGCGATAAAAAACAGCCTTTACGACGCAGGTTATCAGGCCTTAGAAGTAAGCCGGTACCGTGACGGCCTTCTGGACGACTTCAACCGTATTTGTGCCGAAAATAATTATCATGGCATTGTTTAAGAGACAGAAAGGAGATCTAACCATGAGTGACGTTGTAAAACGCGACCTTTACGGACTTATCGACAAGGAACTGGAAGCAGCAAACCAGAAGTTCCCGCTTTTTAATTCCACACATGAAGCCTTCGCGGTAATTCTGGAAGAAGCAGAGGAAGCAAAGGAAGAAGCGGGAAACCTTGATATTTTAATGAATAATTTCTGGATCAGCGTGAAAGAAAACCACGATCCGGAAGCACTGCACGAAGAATTAACAGGCATTTATAAAACGGCCCTTGATCTGGCCGTGGAAGCGATACAAACCGCAGCCATGGCCCGGAAAGGCATTATTAGCAGTATAGACCTTCGGGCCGTGGATCAATGCTTATCAGAGACAGAAAGGCGGGGTGAATTATGAACCAGAGAAAAGCGATCGAAGCAGCACTGGCAGAAATGGGGATCACAAATGAAACACAGCTAAACGACGCGATCCGAAACATGAAGCCGCTTAACCTGTCTTTGATGGCAGAACGGCAGCAGGAAAGGAAGGCGAGTTAATGGACCTTAAAGGAAATCAGGTAATAGCCGTAGACTTTGACGGGACACTTTGCAAGCAGGCGTGGCCGGAGATTGGAGAGGAAAACGAGATCCTGATCGAACACCTGAAAGAACAGCAGGCAGCAGGCGCCCGCCTGATCTTGTGGACCAACAGAGAAGGCGACCTTCTGGAAGAAGCGGTGGAGTGGTGCAAAGCCAGCGGCCTGACATTCGACACAGTAAACGCGAACCTTCCGGAACTGATCAACCTATACAAGAACGACTGCAGGAAGATAAACGCCGACATTTACATAGACGACAAGGCAGTGAACCCGGTTCCGTACAGACACGCGGCCGGAATGTTCGGTTTCAACCCATACGCAAACCCGATCGACAAGGCAGAATTTGAGAAAAGGAGATCTAACCATGTGGAAAAGAATGAAAAGAGCAATCAGGATCGCAAGAAGAAACAGCAAGGCCAGAAGACAGAGAAAGAGAACAAGCGAAATTCTTCTGGCAGTATTCACCTTGACAAATTGCGGGACGCTGCAGGAATTGGAATATCGCACCGGATATTATGCAGGAACCGCGGATCAGGCGGCAGCAGTCGGAGAAATTACCAGAGAACAGCGCGGCCAGATCTTACGGGTTCTTCATTATATCAGCGCGGGGGAACGTGAAAGACTTGAAAATGAGTAACAAAAAAACGGGCTTGAAAGGCGGGGGCCTTTTCAAGTCCGTTCATTGGAAATCTAACCTAAAATCATTATATCAGAAAGGCGGGGAAAGTCAATGGTAAAAACACATGAGAAAAGCCGCATTTATGCAGTAGTGGGAACGGACAATGTAAAGAACATTGGAAAGGTTGTTTTACAGATGGAAGCAACGGGGCAGATAAGCGGCGGCTATCTTATATATTTAGTCGAAACCGTGGCCGCGGAAGACTACGACCGCACAACAGCAGAAGGAAGGGCGACAGCAGCAGAAAAGGAACTGAAAGAGTATAAAGAAGCCTTTTCCGAGACAACGGACAACCTGAACGCAGAAAAAGAAGCACTGGAAGAACTACTGGAACAGGAGCGAGACGCGGGCCGCAATTACAGAAGGAGACTTGACGAAGCGGCACAGAAAAACGCCGAACTTTACAAGGCCCTTGCAGAGTGCCGCCGGATCTTCGTAGAGTTACCGCCAGAAATAGAAAGATTATTGAACGACAAAGAAGGAGAAAAAGACCATGGTTACACTTGCACAATTTAGAGAAATCACAGAAGGCCTTCCGGGAGATTTTGAGATCCGGATCGAAGCGTGTTTCACGCCAGAGGGAAACAAGACGGCGCCGTGTTTTGAAATGATGTATTCCAAAGAAACGAAGGAAGTTGTTCTTCTTCCGGAAGCGGTGCATATTAACGACGGCGAAACAGGCCTGACAGTGAAGCACGAAGAAAAGCCACGAAAGGCAGCAACAAAATAAAGAACAAGTGTTCTATTAAATGAAAGCCCGGACGCAAAAATAGAAGCGGCCGGGCAATTCAGCAGCAGGAAGAAAACGGCAGCAGTCGAACAGACTTTCTTCTTATATATAAAGTATTTTCCTTTACCGTCCTTGTAATGGGTATTAGCAAATCGACGAAGTATATATTTTTATATTTTAAGATCCGGATCCGTAGAGGGAAGGGAGAAGGAGAAGGCGGGGGAACATGAAAAG